>Ga0066187_1000052_pt1 | contig 58614 bp, 49 predicted proteins | sample WorMetexBAHAMAS1_FD_58706 | JGI IMG/M metagenome (GOLD analysis project Ga0066187, IMG submission 58706) | Marine gutless worms symbiont microbial communities from Max Planck institute for Marine Microbiology, Germany - Inanidrilus exumae... | ecosystem: Host-associated > Annelida > Digestive...
CCGCTTGGCAGTCGACTTACGGGCCGTCGTCCGCCGCTTGGCGGGCGACTTACGGGCCGTGGTCTTCCGCTTCGCGGGCGACTTACGGGCCGTAGTCTTCCGTGCGACCCGGCGCTTGGCCGTCGTACGACTGGCCGAACGCGCCGACGGCTTACGCCGCGCGGTCGTACGCTTCACCTTGGACCGCGAGGCGGTCTTCGGCTTAGCGCGCTTCATGGTTTTCCTAACAGCCATAAAACTACTCCGATCAGTTCTAGAACTCGGGTTTGAGCTTGAATAAATCCCGCTCAGTCGAAGGCTTTTGACGGAAAACACCTAATTTAGTCTTAACAATCCTTGTCCACGGCCGCTCACAACCCGCACTGTAGCGCCGGTTTTTGTGGTTCAATCCGCCGCTACATTTCACGTGTCATTCGAATGGTTCGAACAATACTGGCAGCAATCGCGTTGCGACTATTCGGAGCAACGGTTCGACTGTTTCGTCACTGCCGCGTATTCTTCGTTACACGCATTGCTGGCACGGATTGCCTATCGCTGTTGAAACCGCAGAGCACACAAACCGCCCGAGCATTTCACACAGATACGCTGTTCGAAAAACCCCATTAAATACAGATACTTACAAGAACTCTCTGGGAGCGGCTCGAATTCGTCGGCACAAAGAAGTAGAACGCCCGGTCTAATCATGATCGCATCCGACGGGTGCGAATACGGAAACACGGCGCTGCTCGAACTCGCAAGCGAGGGTTCAGTCGACAGGGAAAGTGCAAATGAACGCGGCCGTTCTGCAAAACTGGAGACAGGGAATCTTCCACCGATTGACCGCGATCAGGGAGGAAATCGGCACGGGACAATCGGACGCAGCGTGGACAAAAAAAGTGAAGCATGTTTTGTGCGACTGCGGCCGCGACCGAAAACGCCGTCAACAATCTGGTCACGGAATTGAAAGACTGCATTAACGGACACACAGGCACACAGCCTGGGGACGCCTATGTGTTTTACGTCTACGACGAGGCGATGGGTAACTTCAGAAGACGAGACTACGACGTTCCGGTGTGACCCGCCCGGGCACGAACGGACCGGATTTCATCCTCAGTATGTGGCCCGTCCGCCGGACAGGTCGAATGCCGATCCCGTCGTGAAACTGTTTTCCTCGGAAACGAGCCACGCCACCATCGAAGCAATCTCCTCAACCTTCACGAACCGTCCCCGTGGGATCTTGCTGAGCATGTAATTGATGTGTTCCTCGGTGATCTGATCGAAGATCCGGGTCTTCGCCGCCGCCGGCGTGATGCAGTTGACGGCGATGTCGTAGCTGGCCACCTCCTTGGCCAGCGACTTCGTCAGGGCGATGACGCCCGCCTTGGCAGCGCTGTAGGCAGAGGCATTTGGGTTGCCTTCCTTGCCGGCAATGGAGGCGGTGTTCACGATCCGCCCGTAGTTCTGTTCCATCATCCGCTTCACGGCTGCCTGGCAGCAATAGAAGACGCCGTTCAAGTCGACATCGATGACCTGCCGCCACACCTCGGGCGGGTACTCCCAAACCGGGACAGCCGGTCCGGCGATGCCGGCGTTGGCGCACAGAATGTCGATTCCCCCGAGGCCCGCCACGGTCTGTTCCATCGCCCGCTCCACGTCACCGACATCGGTCACATCCACCGTCACCGCCTGCACTTGGCCGCGATCGGCCAGGGCGCCAACAGCCTCGTCCAGCAGGGACGCGTCACGGTCCCAGAGACTGACCGCGGCTCCGGACTCAAGCAGCCGTTCCGCGATGGCGCGGCCGATACCTTGGGCGCCGCCCGTAACTGCGGCCCGTCGTCCATCCAGGTCGATCTTGTTCATGGCGTGTCTCGCTCGTGTTTTTGGGTTGCTGATCAGGATGCCCGGCCGCCGGCCGCTGACCAGTAGAGATAAACGGCCGCCGTCCAGGTGAAATGTGCACCGCCGCACCCGCTGCCATCCAGCGGGCTGTAATACTCGAAGAAGCCGGTTTGTTCGACGAGCCCGCGAAAATCCTCCCACAAGCGATCGGCAAGAGCCGTCTCGCCGCGACGCATCAGGCCCTGCACCAGCATCCAGTTCACAATGCCCCATACCGGACCGCGCCAGTAACGCTTGGCTTCGAAGGAGGCATCCAGTGGCGGCACCGACGGTACACCCCAACGCGCCTGACCGGACCAGGTCCCAATGGCGTCGATCAGCTTCTGCGACCGCGACTGGTCGGACAGATCAGCGAACAACGGCAGCAGGCCGCCCACCGCCTGAGTCTGAACCAACGCATCGGCAACCAGGTCGTAGCCGCAATAGATGCCGTGCTTCTCGGACCAGAGCTGTTCGAAGGCGCCGTCACCGAGCCGGATTCTCGCGCGCAGGTCGTCCTGCCCCTCCGCGATGTCGAGCCGCTCGGCAAGGGTCAACAGGTCCTTGTCGGCCCGGTGGAGAATGGCGTTGATGCCGGCGTCGACGATCTGAAACGGGCTTTTCTCCGCCAACGCCGCCGGTTCATAGCTGAGCGATCGAAACAGGCCGACCAGGTTGAGGTAGCGGTCATATTCGAACTTGTGGGGTCGGTGTTCCGCATCGGCGACGTTCAGGTCGCGCCGCTGGTACGCCATTTCGGTGGCCTCCACCCGGGCAAGCGCCTCGTCCCAGTCGGGGCTGTTGTCGCGTCCGGATTCCCACGGGTGATAGATTCTGACCAGACCCGTGTTTTCCGGATCACGCGCCGACCACCACCAACGGTGCCACGCCAGCAAACGCGGATACAGCGATACAGACTTCAGGGTCGCCTGGTCCGTATCACGCGCTCTGTCCAGCATCGCCAGGACCATCGTCGCAAGGATCGGCGGCTGTGTTATCCCAGTCGTCGGCGGATCGCGGTCGACGCCCCATACGGCAGGTCCGGGGAAGTAAGAGTCGTCGAACTGGTGAAACACGATGTGCGGCACCATGCCGTCGTCCCATTGGCCGGTCATCAACGTCTCGAGCTCCTGCCACGCGCGTGGTTCGTCAAACGTGGAAAAGCCGAGCGCCGCAAATCCGGAATCCCAGTTCCACTGATAGGGATAAAGCCCCGACGTGGGGACGGTGTAGCCGCCACGATCGTTGTCGCGAAGAATGGCGATCGCAAGATCGCGCAGCGTCGAGGGATCAGTCATGCCTCTCCTTGGTCGCCGAGCCCGGCTTCGTTGCCCATCACGGTCTGGCCGTGTTGCCAGGACCATAGCGCGCACTGGACGGCGCCGGAAGATGCCAGCCGCAGAAACAAACACTCGCACCGCGCGACGGAAATGGCCTTCAATGGGCTGCCCTTGATACCAATGGGAGGAGGTCCGGTGTCCCTGGATTTCGAGATCACTGTCGACATCGATGCAGGATTGCCGGACGTCTGGAATGCCCTGACGGAAACCTCCCGGATCCGTCATTGGTGGGACGACGGCGTTTCGTTGGAGGCGCGCCCGGGCGGGCGGTTTGAAGAGCGGTGGAAGGATGCGGACGGCCGCACGATCGTCACCCGGGGGCGGGTCGAGCATATTGAACCCCAGGCTGCGATGGTACTGAGTTGGGCGGACGAAGACTGGTCCGTGCAGACCCGGGTCCGCTTCCGGCTGGAGCTTTCAGGTAGCGGGACGCGGCTGACGCTCCGCCACAGCGGCTGGGAGCAGTTCGGACAGGCAGAAGGGCGGCGTCTTGCCAAAGCCCACAGGGAGGGTTGGAATCGCCACCTGGAGGCGCTGAGGTCATTCGCAGCCGGCAAAACGTGAATCTGGCTTTTCATCGCCAGGAACTCACACGCGAATATGCAGCAAATACTTTTGGCCTGTGCTGGGGACGACGAGGCCGTCCGCGCGCCCGGCCTGTCCGATCGGCCGGCGGGGAGCCGCCGCTGGCGTTTTGCTAATACCAAGGACGCAGTGGATATACCTTAACTATTTAATTTATCTACCCTTTCTCCTTTAGCAGACTCCCCCAGCCGCCCTTGGGCGATTTACCGATTAACCCGTACTTAAGCGCGGAACGCGACAATTACGGCGCCACGTAAGGCCCGGGTGGGAAGGGTGGCATCCGGAATATAGCCCTGTGAAAATTAATTCGCTTGTCATAACCAACGCGCTGGACGCGCTTCCAACGATGGTCGTTGTCCTGGACGAGGACGGCCGTATCGTCGAGTCCAACGCGTCGTGGCAGCGCTTCGCGCGAAACCACGGCCTCGATTGCGCGGACAAGGCAATCGGGTCCGACTGGCTTTCGGCGCGCGGTCTCGCAGGACCGACGAAGAATGCCGCCACCGAATCGATCGCCACCGGACTGGCGGATGTCCTTGCTCGGCGCAAAGACCGATTCGAAACGGTCTATCCCGTTTCCGGCCGGGAACGAGAGGTCTGGTTGATCTGCCAGATCACCCCGTTCGATGACGAAGGCTGTGGCCGTGCCCTGGTGACCGAGACGGACGTCACCGACATCAAGAACGCCGAACGCGGTCTCGCCGAGAAGTCTGCCCTGCTGGCCCGCACGCTGGACAACATCCGCCAGGGCATCAGCCTGTGCGATGGCAGGCTGAACATGCTTGCCTTCAATCGCCGCTTTCTCGAGACGCTGGAATTCCCGCCCGAGGAATTCAAACCCGGCGATCCGTTCGAGAAATTCATCCGCTATAACGCGCAACGCGGCGAATACGGGCCAGGTGACGTGGAAACGTTGGTCCGCGATCGAATCGAGCTGGCGAAGAAGTTTGAGCCGCACAGCTTCGAACGCACGCGCCCGGACGGCACCGTCATCGAAATCGAAGGCACGCCGCTACCCGAAGGTGGGTTCGTCACCACCTACACCGACATCACCGAACGCCGGCATCATGAGGAGCGTGTCCGCCAGACCGAAGCTTTGTTGCAGCGGATCGCCGAAAACATGCCGGGCGTCATCTACAGACGCGTCCTGCACCCTGACGGCCGGATCACGATGCCCTATTGCAGCGAGGGTATCCGCGATCTGCAAGGGATCGATCCGGAAGCGATCATGAACGGTGCGGCCAGTCCAAACGACCTCGTCCATCCTGACGATCGCGAAAGATGGCACAGCGGGATCATGGAATCGGCCGAGAATATGAGCAAACTCGATATCGAATTCCGGGTCCTGGCCACTGACGGTTCGGTCAAATGGGTGCGCAGCATTGCCCAACCGCACAAACAACCCAACGGTGACATCGTCTGGGACGGGCTCAGCCTGGACATCTCTATCCAGAAATGGTCGCAGGAAGCGATCCGTCAGAGTGAACAGCGGTTCCGCGACGTGGCGGATGTCGCTTCCGACTGGATCTGGGAAACCGACGCCGATCTGCGCTTCACCTATCTATCCGGCCGCTGGCAGACGATTACCGGGCTGGAACCGGCGACGGTCGTCGGCAAGACTCGGCGCGATCTCGGCTGGGCGGACAAGGACGAGGAGAAGTGGCAGGAGCACTTAAAGGACCTCGACGCTCGCCGGCCATTTCGCGATTTCCAGTATACCTATGTGGGGCCGGACGGCCGGGTCCGGCACTGGTCGATCGCTGGAACGCCCGTCTTCGGAGAAGATGGCACCTTCAAGGGCTATCGCGGGACCGGAACCGATGTGACGGCAGTCGTCGAAGCGGCAAAGGCGGAACACAACGCCAGGGAGCAGGCCGAAATCGCCAACCGGTCAAAATCCGAATTCCTGGCGACCATGAGCCACGAACTTCGAACGCCTCTGAATGCGATCCTGGGCTTCTCGGAGGTTATCCAGCACGAGATGTTCGGATCGGTCGGCTGTCCCGAATACAAGGAATATGCCCAAGGCATTCATGAAAGCGGTCAGCATCTGCTGAGCCTGATCAACGAGGTCCTGGACCTGTCGAAGATCGAGGCCGGCCAGTTCAAACTGTCGGAAGAGACCTTCCCAATTTCCGAGATCATTGAATCCTGCGTCCGCGTGGTCCGCAAGGGCATAGACTCCAGCCGGCACCTGCTGGAGCTTTCCGTATCGGCGGACATTCCGATGGTCCGGGCCGATCCGCGGGCGATCAGGCAGATCCTCATCAATCTGCTGGCCAACGCGGTCAAGTTCACCCCCCAAGGCGGCATGATTTCGCTGTCGGCACGCTGCAACAACAGCGGCGACCTGGAGATCGTGTTCAAGGACACCGGGATCGGGATCGCCGAAAAGGACCTCGCTCTGGTGCTGGAACCCTTCCAGCAGGTGGAGGGTCCGCTTAACCGCAAACACAAGGGGACCGGCCTGGGTCTCCCGATCGTGCAGTCCCTCGTGGAGCTACATGGCGGCACGCTTGCGCTCGAGAGCGAGGTCGGCGAAGGCACGACGGTCGTCGTCACCTTACCGTCCGAGCGGCTGCACAGACAGGACATCGCCGTCGGCGGCTAGACCGGAAACGCGACGTTGGTAGCTGGACGGTCGTTCAGATCGACTGGATTTGCTCCATCCCTGGACTAAAGTGACTGCTGGTATCTCGAATTGCCCTTGGGCCGGGAGCACAGCGTCACATGGCGCGTCTGCAGCTGGAAAGCGAGCTGGAAGAGGTCTTTCGCCGGGCCGAGCGAGACGGCTTGCGTCTGGCGTTGCGCGGCAAGTTCGTCGCGCTAGTCCTGGTCGGTGTCTGGATTCTCGTCTCCCGGACCTATCCGACCACCCTCTACGCGACCGTCCTGCTGCTGTTTCTGGGCGGGCTGGGGGGGTTGCAATATGCGCTCACGGGCAGCCGGCATGATCGGCCCTGGTTCAAATACGCTTTCATCTCGGTCGATATCCTGATCCTGACGGCCACGATCGCCGCTTCGCCCTTCCTCGTCGGTGAGGATCTGCCGCCGATCGTCGCTTTCCGATTCGACACTTTCTATTTCTTCTATCTGGTCGTCGCCGTCGCCGCCCTGTCCTTTGCCCCTGGGCTGGTCTTGTGGTCGGGCGTTCTGATCTGTGCCTGCTGGTGGGCCCTGTTCGGCTGGATCGTGAGCGGCATGGAAACGACCGTGACGTGGAGCGACATCTCTCCCGGTTCGACTCGCGACGATTATCTGGGCGTTCTCCTCAGCCCGGATTTTACCGGGTTCGGCAGCCGGCTGCAGGAAACGGTGATCATGCTCATAGCCGCAAGTGCGCTTGCCGTCATCGTGCATCGGGCCCGTCAGATTGTGCTGGCCCAGATGCGCGCGGAACGCGATCGAGAGGTCGTAACCAGCACCTTCGGACGCTACGTTCCGGCCACCGTCGCCCAGGCACTGATCGCCGACAAGGGGGTGCTTTCACCTGTGGAACGGACCGCGACAGTCCTGTTCGTCGATATTGAAGGGTTTACGACAATCGCTGAACCGATGCCGCCGGAGAGCGTCATCTCAATGCTCAACACGTTCTTCGAATCCGTGGCAGGCGCCATCACCGACAACAACGGCGTGGTTATCCAGTTTCTGGGGGACGCCGTCATGGCCACATTCAATGTGCCGTTGGAGGACGATCACCACGCAGAGAATGCCGTTCGGGCTGCAAATCAGATCCTGAGCCTAATACAGCGCGAGCGATTTCAGGACATCGCCCTGAATGTTCGAATCGGCGTCAGCACCGGTCCTGTCGCCGCCGGCACTGTCGGTGGCAGCGGCCGTCAGACCTATACGGTCTACGGTGATACGGTCAATCTGGCCTCGCGACTGGAAGCCCTCAACAAGGAGCACGGAACCCGCCTCTTGATATCGGACGCCACCGCGCAAGCTGCAGCGGGCGCATTCGATCTATCGGAAGTCAGCAAAACAAGGGTGCGCGGCAAGCAGGAACCCGTCGCGTTGTTCACCCTGCGAGAAGGCGTCCCCGCTACATGAGGCCGGATGAGCAGCGACGCGGAGGCACGGTCAATCTGTGCCGACGCGATAGAGAATGCGACCGCGCTGCGCGACCAGAAGCTTCTCCCCCGTGGATGGGTGGAAATACGCCTCGACCCGCAGACCGTCGGGCGTCGTCCCGTACACTTCCCAGCAGCCCCCGTCTTCCTTCATGAACCGGATGTCCCAGCCCTCGGCCTTCAGCATTTCGGTCAGGTCCGCCTCGGTAAGCCACTCTGAACGATCGACGGGCTCGCAAGTCATTCGGCCAGTAGCCTGCGCGTAGAACGGCAGCGCGAGAGCGGCTACGAGGGCGACGAAACGGATCATCCGGCAATCCTCTCTTTGGGTTTGAAGTTCAGCCAGAGACGGTAGGCCTCAAGCGCCGCCAGGGGCACGAAATGCACCAGCGCGGGACCGAGATTGTTGTGAACGAAGATCCAGTGAAGCAGGGTCGCCACGGCTGCGGCATAGACGCAGCGCTGCAGTGTCTTCCAGCGACGTCCCAGCCAGCGCACCGAGACATCATTCGACGTCATCGCCAGTGGGATGAATATGAAAAACGCCACCCAGCCGGTCCAGATCCCTAGAACAAAGGCCTCACCAAGGATCGCCTGCAACGTGCCCATGTCGACAATGTAGAGGACGGTATGCGCCAGCGCGTAGGCGAAGGCGGCGACCCCGAAATACCGGCGCCGTTTTGTCATCCACGCAAGAAACGCCGATCTGGGAAACAGCCTCCTCAGGGGTGTCAGAGCCATCGCGACGATCATGAAACGGGCGGAGAATTCGCCGGTCGGATGCAGCAGAGCTTCTGTTACCGGGCGGCCATCCGGCAACTGTTCGCCACCGAGCAGCGCGAGCGCCATAGGGATCGAGGGCAGCGCCAAACATGCCCAGATGAAGTAGCGGGAATTCAGGACACTCAGAATCACAGAGCCTCACCTTTCATAATGTCATTCACGGCGCGATCACCGCTTTTCCGTCGCCGCTACCGAAACAATTACCTTTAACTGGCGTCTGCGCTGCTGCTGCCTGGGGCCAAGACGTCGGACTGGCGAAATCTGCCGGGGCCGAATTCGACCTGAGGAACGATCGGTCCTTGCCACTGTCAGTCGGGCCAATTACCTCTGAACGGAAGTCTCAGGACCGGAACGGAGCACCATGGACCCGCCGAAGACCCAGCCGGGACATCTTCTAAAGCTCGTTGCTGAAGTAGCAGAGGAATTGCACCCGGACCAGGGGCTCGGTCGCAATGTGACCTTGGACAGCAGCCTGGATCGCGATCTGGCGTTCGACAGCCTCGGCCGGGTCGAGCTGGTGTTGCGGGTGGAAAAGACATTCGGCGTCTCGGTGCCGGAGCGGACGTTCGCGACGATGGAGACGCCCCGCGACCTTTTGGGGGCGCTCCGGAAAACGGGCGGCGACAAGGGTGCACCGTCGCAGTCTCCGACGGCGGTTGCCCCGTTGGGCAAAGCAACGGCGGTCCCGCCGGACGTCGGGACGCTGGTGGCGGCGCTTGAATGGCACGCTTCACAGCACCCTGATCGGCCTCACCTCAGGCTCTACGCGGATGAGGACGACGGGGAAGTGCTGACGTATGGCCAGTTGCAAGACGGCGCCACCGCCATTGCCCGCGGCCTTCTTCAGCAGGGCGTCCAACCGAGCGAGGCGGTCGTCATCATGCTGCCGACCAGCCGGGCCTACTTCGAAACGTTCTTTGGCGTTCTGCTCGCCGGCGGCGTACCGGCGCCGATCTACCCGCCCACGCGGCCGAGCCAGATCGAGGATCATCTGCGGCGCCACGCCAGCATCGTGGCTAACTGCGGCGCCCGGATCCTTATCGTCGACGAGGAAGCCAAGCCGGTCGCGCAGTTGCTCCGCGCCCAGGTGGAGACCCTCCAAGCCATCACCACCCCGGGACAGCTCGCCCAGGAATCGGGATTCGGCGACGTCGCGCTTCCGCGCCGAGAACCGCAGGACCTGGCCCTGCTGCAATATACGTCCGGCAGCACCGGCACACCTAAGGGCGTCGTCCTGACCCATGGCAACCTCATGGCCAACATCCGTTCTATGGCACAGGCCATGGCGGTGACTCCCGACGATGTCTTCGTAAGCTGGCTGCCCCTCTATCACGACATGGGCCTGATCGGCGCCTGGCTCGGCAGCCTGGTCCAGGCCGTGCATCTGGTTATCATGCCGCCGCTCCATTTTCTGGCCCGTCCCCAGCGCTGGCTTCGAGCAATTCACCGCTATCGCGGCACGATGTCGGCAGCGCCGAACTTCGCCTACGAGCTTTGCCTGCGCCGCCTTGACGATGCGGTGCTGGAGGGCCTGGATCTCAGCAGCTGGCGGATCGCCTGCAACGGCGCCGAGCCGGTCAGCCCGCAGACAGTGCAGCGGTTCTGTGACCGGTTCGCCTCGTACGGCTTTCGCAAGGAAACCATGATGCCGGTTTACGGGCTGGCCGAGTGCTCGGTCGGCCTGGCTTTCCCGCCGCTGGACCGGGGACCCCTGATCGACCGGCTGCAACGGGAACCGCTCATGGCGTCGGGCAAGGCGATGCCAGCGGCACCGGATGACCGGAACGCGTTGCATTTCGTCGCCTGCGGGCGGCCAATTCCGCAGCATGAGGTCCGCATCGTCGACGCCACCGGACACGAATTGCCGGAGCGGACGGAAGGCCGTCTGCAGTTCCGTGGCCCCTCGACAACCCAGGGCTACCTGCACAATCCGGAACAGTCGAAAGACCTGTTCGACGGGGACTGGCTGAACGCCGGCGACCTCGCTTACATCGCCGGCGGCGACATCTTTATCACTGGCCGAAGCAAAGACATCATCATCCACGCCGGACGGAACATCTATCCCGAGGAGATCGAAGAGGCGGTCGGAGATCTGGCCGGCATCCAGAAGGGCAGTGTCGCCGTTTTCGGCAGTACCGACGCAGAAACGGGAACGGAGCGGCTGGTTGTCCTGGCGGAGTCGCGGCGCACCGCCGAGGACTCCAAGGCATCGCTGCGCGCGCAGATCAACGGCATGGTGGTTGATCTGATCGGCTCGCCACCGGACGACATTGTGCTGGCACCGCCCCGGACGGTGCTGAAGACGTCCAGCGGCAAGATCCGGCGGGCGGCAAGCCGGGAAGTTTACGAACAGGGTGCGATCGGCCGGCGCCACGCCGCCATGTGGCTGCAGCTGACCCGAATCACGTTTGCCGCGATCGGTCCGCAGCTGAGGCGGCTGTTCCGGGATGTCGGTGCCGTCGCCTACGCTACCGTCGCGTGGGCGGTCTTCGGTCTGGCTGCCCTGCCGATCTGGCTCGGCGTGGTGTTGTCTCCCCGCCCGCTCGCCTGGCGGATCCTGCGCACCGGCCTCAAGGCCCTTGCCCGGGTCATGGCGGTTCCCATGCGCCTCAGCGGCAGCGAACTGATACCCGCGGCCGGGACCCCTTGCATTTATGTCTGCAACCACGCCAGTTATCTCGATGGACTGGTCCTGGCAGCCCTGCTGCCGCACCCGGTGAGTTTCGTTGTCAAAGCCGAGCTCGCCGCCCTGTGGAGTACGCGGATCCCCATGCAACGGCTTCAGGTAGAGTTCGTCGAGCGGTTCGACATGGAAAAGGGCGAGCACGATGCGCAACGCATCACCGCAGACGCTCTCGCCGGACAGTCTCCTTTATATTTTGCCGAGGGAACCACCACCCGCATACCCGGCTTGCTTCCGTTTCACATGGGCGCGTTCCTTGCCGCGGCAGAGACGGGGCTCCGCATCGTTCCCGTCGCCATACGCGGCACCCGGTCCATGCTACGACCCGACTCGTGGTTTCCCCGGCGAGGCGCGATCTCGGTCGTTGTGGGCGAACCGGTCGATCCGACCTCTTTTGATGTCCAGGACCGCTGGCAATGCGCCCTTCGTCTGCGAGATGCGGCGCGGGCCCATATTTTGCAGTATTGCGGTGAGCCCGACCGAAGCCTGGAGCGATCGCCCATCTGATCCTGGCGCTGTCGCAATCGGAACCTGATTTGCGTCAAGGCGTTACGGCCCCGATTCGGCATGATGGCGCCCGCGGCGGCAGAGACCGCCGTTGTGGCCAAAGCGAGGGCAGCATGAGTCGCGGCAAATCTACCCGTTCCAAAAACGGTGGCGGTATCGGAGGACGCGGTTCCTCCTCGGACGCGGATAACGTCGTTGCGCTCCGGCCGGACAAGCCAGATGGCAACAGCCCGGCCAACGACGCCCCGGCCCGCACGGCGACGGCGCCTTCCTCCGTTTTTGCGTTCGCGCCCTGGTCGCAGGTCTGGTCGGACATGATGCAGCAGGCATTCACGCCCCTGTGGGGACGGGCCTTCGAACCTTCCGGACCGACGGCGCCCGGCGCAGGCGCACAAACCGGGCCGACACTAGCCGCACCGCTGACGCCCGAGGATCCGGACCTGGACGGACCGTCCAGTATGGACCGTCTCCTGCACGCCGCATTGGGGCGCGCCACACTGGGTCTATCGCCCGCCGCACTGTCGCTGGCCTATGCGGACTGGGCGGCACACCTGGCGCTGGCGCCCGGCAAGCAGCAGCAGCTTTGGGAGAAGGCCTGGCGCAAATGGGCGCGGTTCGCGATCTATGCCATGCGCGCTGCCCGCGACCCGGATACGGCGCCCTGTATCGAACCGCTGCCCCAGGATCGCCGGTTTCGGGATCCGGCCTGGCAGCAATGGCCGTACAACCTCACCTACCAGTCGTTTCTCTTGACCCAACAGTGGTGGCACAACGCGACCCGGGGAATCCGCGGCGTCGCCCCGCACCACGCGGCGGTCGTGTCCTTCACCGCCCGGCAACTGCTGGACCTGTGGGCACCCTCCAACTTTCTGGCCACGAACCCCGAGCTGATTGACCTGACCAGCCGCGAGCGAGGAGAAAACCTCGTGCGCGGCGCGATCCACATGGTGGAAGACTGGGAACGGGCGATTGCGGGCCGGCCACCCGTGGGCGCCGAGGGGGTTCAGGTTGGTCGAGACGTCGCCGTCACGCCCGGCAAGGTGGTTTTCCGGAACCGGCTGATCGAGCTTATCCAGTACGCACCGCAGAGCGACGAGGTCGCGGCCGAACCGATCCTGATCGTGCCCGCCTGGATCATGAAATACTACATCCTTGACCTGTCGCCCCATAACTCGCTGGTGCGCTATCTGGTCGAGAACGGTCACACCGTCTTCATCATCTCCTGGCGCAATCCCGGCGTGCGGGACCGCGATCTCGGGCTGGAGGACTACAGGCGACTTGGCGTCGAGCGGGCCCTGGACGCCGTCACCACGATCGTGCCGGACCGCAAAATCAATGCCGTCGGTTATTGTCTCGGGGGCACGATCCTCGCCGTCGAGGCGGCGCTCCTGGCCCGCAGGGGTGATGACCGGCTGAACTCCCTGACCCTGCTGGCGGCCCAGACCGACTTCCGCGAACCCGGCGAACTGTCCTTGTTCGTGGACGACAGCCAGCTTGCATTCCTCGAAGACATTATGTGGGACCAGGGATATCTCGACACCAAACAGATGGCCGGTGCGTTCCAGATGCTGCGTTCCAACGACCTGTTCTGGTCCCGCCTGCTCAGGGAATATCTGCGCGGCGAACGCACAGCCATGACCGATCTGATGGCCTGGAATGCCGATGCCACCCGGATGCCCTTCAAAATGCACAGCGAGTATCTGCGCAACCTGTTTCTGCGCAACGACCTGGCCGAAGGACGGTATGAAGTTGACGGGAGACCGGTCGCCCTGTCCGATATCCGTACCCCGATATTCGCTGTCGGCACGGAAACCGACCATGTAGCCCCGTGGCAATCGGTCTACAAGATCCACCTGCCGACCGATACGGATGTTTCATTCGTCCTGACAAGCGGTGGCCACAATGCCGGAATCGTCAGCGAGCCCGGTCATGCCCGTCGGCATTTCCGCCTTTCCCACCGTCGCAAGGAGGAGCGTTACGTCGGGCCCGAAACCTGGTTGCCGCAAACCCTGCCACAGGAGGGTTCCTGGTGGCCGGCATGGCTGGATTGGCTGGCTGGGAAATCAGGCGGAATGGCCCCACCCCCTTCGATGGGCGCCCCGGAAGCGCAGTTGGTGAGCCTGTGCGACGCCCCCGGCACCTACGTGCATCAGAAGTAGGCCGAGTACGCTTTCCAGGGATTACGAAGGGTCGTCGACAAAGCATCCCAACCGCTCCGCCGATGCGCCCCTGTTCAATCGCCACGACGGCTCCCCAAGGTGGTTAATGCTGCCCCGTACGACGCCAAATCGCGCTCCGTCAAAGGCAGGGTCAGGGCAGCTCCGATCAGTCCAGGATCGGCATGGCGGCGGCGACGGATTTGACGCGGCCCCGGCGTGTAAGGGGGGACAAGCCAAATAGACACGCGGTTTTCCGCAGGAGAGCAAGAATGAGCTGCACCACACGATTCTTCCCCCGCATGCTGATTGTGGGAACTCTGACCGTCGCGATGACCTCCGGTCTGGCCTTTGCCCAGGGCGGCGGCCCGCGCGACGGGCGGTCGGACGGCAATAACGGACCCCGATCGTCGCGCATGATCCAGCTTCTGGATATCGACGGCGATGGCAAAGTCAGCCTGGCCGAGATCAATGCCGAACAGGACCGGCTGTTCGCGGCGGCCGACGTGGACGGAGACGGGTCCCTGTCAGCGGACGAATTCCGCCGGCGCGGGCGATGGTTTCAGAGCATGGGTACCACGACCCTGTTCGATCTCATGGACGCCGATGGCGGCCAGTCGATCAGCCCTGCAGAGGTCAAAAGCCCATCGGAGCGCTGGTTCGCACGCTATGATGCGAATGGAGACGGCTTCGTGTCGGCCGACGAGTTGCCCCAGCGGCGCCGGGGCTACGGTCGTCGCTAGGCAATGGCCCAAGACGGCGCTGGACCGCGAGACCGGAGCGGCAAGATGAGACGGGCATGAAGGCCCTGGAGGCGACCACCGACAGGGGCGGCCATGACGACGCACTGATCGCCCGCGTACGCGCGGGCGATCGGGCCGCCTGGTCGGAACTGGTCGATCGCCACCTGTCGAACATGATCGGCACGGCCTGGCACATGCTCGGCGATCGGACAGAGGCCGAGGATGTCGCCCAAGAGGTTTTTGTCCGGTTCCTGGGAAAGGTGGCGAGTTGGGAACCCGGTTCCGCGAAACTGAGTACCTGGCTCTACAAGGTCGCCGTCAATCTGTGTATCGACCGGCTGCGCAAGCGCCGGCCCATCGCGGTCCAGGATATCGAAAAAGCCGCGGACGAGAGCGGCAGCAGGGATCACTCGGCCCTGTCCCAGGAACGGCAGACGATGCTGCGCGGCGCCTTCGACACGCTGCCAGAACGCCAGAAGATGGCGGTTGCGCTTGTCTATTACCAGGGGCTGTCCAATCGCGAAGCGGCCGACATCCTGCAGGTCAGCGTCGACGCCCTGGAATCGCTGCTGGCTCGCGGCCGGCGGGCGCTGAAACAACAACTCGCGCCCTACATGAATGACTTGTTGGGAGACTACTGATGACGGGAAAACAGCCGACAAAACGGCCCGATGACGCAGTGGCGCTGAACCCCCAGCGACTGCAGGCTCTGTTGGACGGCTACGGCGCCGCGCCGCATCGTTGGCCCGCGGATGAACGTGACGCCGCGCTGGTCTTGCTGGCGCGGTCGGCGGAAGCGCGGACCCTGTGGGAGGACGCAGCGCGGCTCGATAGCCTGTTGTTGCAATCGACACCGCCGGCACCGGGCGACGACCTGGTTCGTGCGGTCAAGGACATGCCGCTGCCGGGCCAACCGCGGCTTGTCCAACGGCCGAGGCGCGCCGGCTTGCCGCGGCCTCGCTTGAGCCTCGCATCGGTGACGCGCCGGTTCGCACCGATGGCGGCGGCCTGCGCCGCGGCGTTTGCCCTGGGCATGGTCGTCCCGTTGCCGCTCGACCGGGGTGACAACCGGCCGGTGGCGCCGGCGGCCGCAACGGCAACACCAGCGGCCGCGGGATCCGCGCTGGACATCGCCGAAGTGGCCATCGTGGACGCGACACTGGCTGATACGGGGACATCCCCCGCGGTGGAGATCGAAAGCGGGTTCGACGACAGTGCCGACGACCAGTTCTCGGTGGCCCTGACCGACCTGCAGCTCGAATAGTCGCGGGGCTTTAAGTCCTAGCGTAGTCCCTCCAGGTCGACCTTGAGGGCGAAGAACTTGAGCAGGTCCTTCAGGGCAATGATGCCGACGAGTTGGCCACCGTCGACCACCATCAGCCGGGTGTTGCCGCTGCGCTGCATGATGGACAGCGCGCGCATCGCGTCATCTCCGGAGCCAATCGTGTTCTCCGCCGTACAGCGGAACATCACATCACCGACGCGCACCGTCGGCCATTGATCCCGGGGCACCTGCGAGACCTGCCGGGTGGTGACGCCGCCAAGCGGCCGGCCGCCCTCGGCCACCGGGAAAAACTCGTGATTGTGCCGATAGGCGAAGTCCTCGACGAATCGGTCCAGCGGCACTTCCCGCGGAACGCTGATCGGTGTTGTTGTCATAAATCGCGCAACCGTCTCGCCTTCCAGCGACCGTCGGGTGATCAACTGGTAGTAGGAAGCGGTGGCCGCGCTTCTCAGGAAGAAGCCGATCAGGCACCACCACAGGCCGCCGACCAGATTGCCGGTAACAAAACTGAAGATCCCGACGGCAATCAGCCCCATGCCGAACGCCGATCCGAACTGGGATGCCCGCCGCGTCGCAGCCCGCAGGTCGCCGCGCTGGTGCCACAACGCTGCCCGCAGGGCACGGCCTCCGTCCAGCGGAAATGCCGGAACGAGATTGAAAGCCCCCAAGATCGCGTTGATCAGCGCCAGATAACTCGTCACGCCGGTAATCGTCGGCGGTAGCCCTCGGGCCTCGCCTACCCCGGTCATCGCATAGAACGCGGCCGCCAGGATGAAGCTGCCGATCGGACCGGCGATCGCCATCAAGAATTCCGACCGCGGATCCGGCGGTTCTTCGTCCATCTCGGCGACGCCGCCGAAGATGAACAGCGTGATGCCCTTGATCGGGATGTTGAAGTGACGCGCGACCAGGGAATGTGCCAGTTCGTGGAACACGATCGAAAAGGCAAGGCCGATCATGCCGACCGCCCCCATCCACCAGTAAGCGACCCGGGTGAGGCCCTCAAACTGGCTCGGGAAGTAGCCGACGGCCAGCGACCACGTCACCAGCGCGGCCAGGAAGAGCCAGCTGACGTCGACCTGGACCCTGAACCCGAACAGTTCGAACAGCGAAATGCGGTTACCAAACATCACAAACCCACCATAACCCGCCAAACCGGTTCGGCACAGCCGAGGCCGGCGGACCGTCACCACAAGCACTGTTAGGTCCCCGCCGCATTGATCTGCATAATGACCGGACCCCACGCCCAGCAGCTACACCGGAGGCCGACAAGCCGGGAGCCGGAAGATCATGGCAAAAGACACAAGAAAGGTGATCATCACCTGCGCCGTCACCGGCGCGATTCATACGCCGACCATGTCCGATGCATTGCCCATCACGCCGGACGAGATCGCTCACCAGAGCATTGAAGCGGCCGAAGCGGGTGCGTCGATCTTGCATCTGCATGCGCGCGATCCGGAAACCGGCCGGCCGACGCCGGATCCGGATGTGTTTATGCAATTCCTGCCGCGGATCAAGCAAGCCACCAATGCGGTCGTGAATGTCACCACCGGCGGCGGGCTTGGTATGACGCTGGAACAGCGGCTCGCGGCGCCGCTTCGAGCAGAGCCGGAAATGTGCTCATTGAACATGGGATCGATGAATTTCGGCATCTTCCAGGCGGCCGATAAGTTCTCCGACTGGAAGCACGATTGGGAAGAGACCTACCTTCGGGAAACCGACGACTTCATCTTCCGAAACACATTCCGGGATATCGAATACATCCTGAAACACCTGGGAGAAGGCTGTGGGACCCGGTTCGAGCACGAATGTTACGATATCGGGCATCTCTACAATCTGGCTTACTTCGTCGACAAGGGGATGGTGAAGCCGCCCTTCTTCATCCAATCAATCTTCGGGATTCTCGGTGGTATTGGCACCGAGCCCGACAACGTCGTGTTCATGAAGCGCACGGCCGACCGGCTCTTCGGCGACGACTATGTGTGGTCCGTGCTGGCCGCGGGCCGCTTCCAGATGTCGCTGATCACCCAGGCCGCGATGCTGGGCGGCAATGTCCGCGTCGGGCTGGAAGACAGCCTCTATCTCGCCAAGGGCCGCATGGCCGCCAGCAATGCGGAACAGGTGGCCAAGATCCGGCGCATTCTGGCGGAACTGTCTCTGGAAGTCGCCACGCCCGACGAGGCGCGCCAGATGCTGGCGCTCAAGGGCGGCGACACGGTCGCCTTCTAGGCTGTTCTCGGTCTAGGTTTCAGAGGCCGACCACTCGACGTCTTCCTCGACCTCGGGCGGCGCGTAATAGGCCGTGCGAAGACCAAGCCCGCCGGGTGAGCCTAGCGTGAAGCGATACGCCATCATGCCCAGGAACATGCAGCCGAAGAAAGTTACCGGCTGTTCGGCCGCGAAGGCGAGCGCCGCAACCGCGGTCGCCGGCGTATAGCCCACCATCCCCCAGCCGACGCCGAACATGATGGCGCCCAGGATCAACCGCAGATCGATGCGCTTGCGGGAGGGGAAGTTGAACTGGCTGCCGAGCAGCGGCTCCGGTTCACGCCGGGCCACGGCAAAGGCCGGCATCGCCACGCACAGGGCCGCAAACAGGGTGATGCCGACGCTGGGGTTCCACAACCCGGTTACATCAAGGAAAGCCAGCATCAACTTCGGCTGGACCATACCGGATATGGCAAGGCCTGCTCCGAACAAACCTCCGGCGAGGAGGGCGACCATCACCTGGATCATGCCAACCCCCCAATCACATATTTCAGGAGATAGACGACGCCCACGGCGACGCCAAGGAAGAGGATCACGGCGGCGACTGAACGCAACGAAAAGCGCGCGACGCCGCACAGTCCGTGACCCGTCAGGCAACCGCCGGCCAGACGGGACCCGTATCCGATCAGCAGACCGCCTGCAGCCAACACAACCAAAGGTATATCCAAGATCTGAAGCTCGGAGAACCCGGCCATTTGGCAGGCCAGAGCCCCAATGATGATCCCCCCGACAAAAGCCAGTCTGGGACCGGCGCTGGACAAGGGTCCGCGCATGAGGCCCCCCAGCATGCCGCTCACCGTGGCAAGGCGGCCGTTGACAAGCAGCAATATGGCTACCGCGCTCCCCATCAGGAGCCCGCCACCCAAAGCGTGAAACGGCAAAAACGTTTCCATTTGGATCACCCCGATTACGTGTTCGTGCACCGGGACCGTTGCTACCGGACGAAACACCCTGCCATGCGCCGGAGCCGCCAAGGCGGGGTCCACAAAGCGCATAGTGCGTCAGTGCTAATTAACAACTTATTGTCTCAGCATACTGACGTATTCAATTTTAAAAGGATCGTCCAGACGGACGCAATGCCAGTGCCCCTGCGGTTTTTGCCACTTTATCCACAGACTTATATCCCAATTTTATCTTGCACAACAGAATTTTGTATACACCCTATAGGTGCAAATCCACAGAGTCACCCCTGCCCGGCAATTTGCCCCGCCTAGAGCCCTAGCGGGTTTCGCCGGATGTCTCGCGATGCCATATAGGGTCCATGGCTCAAACGACCACGCCGGCGGATGTCATGCGGCCCCAGCGCCGCGATCTCCGCCCCCTGCTGCGGATCCTTCCCTTCCTGGGGCCCTATTGGCGCCAGATCGCAGGCGCCTCTGTTGCGCTGATCATCGCCGCCGCCACCGTCCTCGTCATTGGCGAAGGACTTCGAGACCTGGTGGATCGGGGATTTGCCGACGGGGATTCCAGCTTGCTGGACAGCGCCTTATTGCAGCTCTTCCTGCTGATCGCGATCCTGGCAGCCTCAACCTATTCGCGTTTTTTTCTGGTGTCCTGGATCGGCGAGCGGGTGGTGGCGGATATTCGCAATGCCGTGTTCGGCCAACTCCTCAAGCTCAGCCCTGGTTTCTTCGAGGTCGCGAGGACCGGCGAGATCCTCTCCCGGCTGACAACCGACACGACCCTGTTGCAAACCGTCATCGGGTCGTCCGTCTCGATCGCCATACGAAACAGCCTCCTGTTCTTCGGCGGTGCGGTCATGCTGGCGGCCACGAGTCCGCGGCTGACCGCCCTGGTCGCGCTGGTGGTGCCGCTGGTTCTGGTGCCCATTCTGTTCTTCGGCCGCCGTGTACGCCGGTTGAGCCGCGCCTCCCAGGACCGCGTTGCAGACGTGGGCGCCCACGTGGACGAAAGCATCCACAATGTCCGGACCGTGCAGGCCTATTCCCACGAAGCGCAGGACTTGTCCGTTTTCAAGGACCGGGTGGAGACGGCGTTCGGGACCGCCATCCGCCGGGTGCGGCAGCGCGCCTTGCTGTCGGCCTTCGTCATCGTGATCGTGTTTGCCGCGGTCGGAGTCATCCTGTGGGTCGGCGGCTACGACGTCCTCGAAGGCCGGATGAGCCCCGGGACACTATCCGCCTTTGTCTATTACGCGGTTGTCGTCGCCGCATCGGTGGGGGCGCTGTCAGAGGTCGTCGGCGACCTGCAACGCGCCGCCGGCGCGGCGGAACGACTGATGGAGCTTCTGGTTACGGAACCCGAGATCAGCGCGCCGGCCGAACCGTTGCCGCTGCCGCAACCTGTCCGGGGCGAAGTGTCATTCAAGAATGTCGTCTTCCACTATCCGTCCGCGGGCGAACTAGCTGCGCTCGACGGCGTCGAACTGAATATTCAGGCCGGAGAAACGGTTGCCCTCGTCGGGCCGTCCGGTGCCGGCAAGACAACGATTTTTCAGCTCCTGCTGCGATTCTACGACCCGCAGAGCGGCCGCATTCTTCTGGACGGCGTGCCGATCCGGGATCTGGATCCCAAGAAGCTGCGATCGACCATGGGACTGGTGTCCCAGGAGCCCGTTATCTTCGCCGCCAGCGCCCGGGAGAATATTCTCTATGGCCGGCCCGATGCCACGGAGGAGGAAGTGCTTGTTGCCGCCCGGGCCGCCCACGCGATGGAGTTCCTTGACCGGCTTCCCGATGGGCTTGAGGCCTATCTGGGCGAGAAGGGCGTTCATCTGTCCGGCGGCCAGAAACAACGCATCGCGATCGCCCGCGCCATTCTCCGCGATCCCGCCGTCCTGTTGCTGGACGAAGCCACAAGCGCACTGGACGCCGAGAGCGAACGCCTGGTCCAGGACGCCCTGGAAAAGCTCATGCGCGACCGCACTACCCTGATTATCGCCCACCGGCTGGCCACTGTGCAGAAGGCCGACCGAATCGTCGTCATGGACCAGGGGCGGATCGCCGAGGTCGGCACGCATGCGGAACTCATGCGGCAGGGTGGACTGTATGCCCACCTCGCCGCCCTTCAGTTCGACCATCCCGTAGACTTGCCGCCGCGCGCGGCGGAGTGAACCGCCAGCGGCCGTGAATCGCACCAAAGCCCGCTTTCCTGAACGGCGGATTGGTTATGCGATTGTTAACCGTCGCGGTTACAGGCTGCGGCTGCCGCACGGCTTATGCCAGCCCGGTCCCTTGCAACTGGCGAAGCGATCGTTAGGTTAGAGGCCCCGATATGACGAAACGGCGACAGGCGCCCATGACGATTCCCGGTCCCCTATCCGGAATCACTGTCCTGGATCTCACCCGAGTGCTGGCCGGACCGTACTGCACGATGGTCCTGCACGACCTAGGCGCGCGGGTGATCAAGGTCGAGACACCCGACGGCGGCGATGATTCACGCGAGATCGGACCGTTCGTGGACGACAGGTCGGCTTATTTCATGTCGCTCAATCGGGGCAAAGAATCGATCGCGCTTAATCTCAAGGATAAGGCGGATCGGGCGACCATGGACCGCCTGCTGAAACGGGCAGACGTTCTGGTCGAAAACTTCCGGCCTGGCACCATGGAGCGGCTCGGCTATGGCTGGGAGGAAGTGCATGAAGCCAATCCCCGACTGATATACGCCGCAGCCTCAGGCTTCGGCCATAGCGGGCCCTATCGCGGGAAACCCGCCTACGACATGGTCGTGCAGGGTATGGGCGGCATCATGAGCGTGACCGGCCATCCCGACGGACCGCCTACACGCGTCGGCACTTCGGTCGGCGACATCACGGCCGGCCTGTTCACGGCAATCGGCGTCAACGCGGCGCTGTATCATCGGGCCGTGACCGGCGAAGGCATGATGATCGACGTAGGCATGTTAGACTGCCAGGTCGCGATCCTGGAGAACGCGATCGCCCGCTACCTGGCCACGGGCACAGCTCCCCAACCGCTGGGCGCCCGCCACCCCTCGATCACACCATTCGAGGCATATCGGACCGAGGACAGCCACATCATCGTTGCTGCAGGGAACGACAATCTATTCGTAAAGCTCTGCGCCGCGATCGGCCGGGTCGACCTTGCCGAAGACCCCCGTTTCGAGACCAATCCCGACCGAACCACTCATGTCGACGTGCTCAAGGAAGAGTTCGAGAAGACGCTTTCGACGGAAAAAACCCAGCATTGGCTGGAAGTCCTGGAGGCGGTGGGTGTGCCGTGCGGACCAATCAACGATCTCGCGCAGGCTCTGGCGGATCCTCAGATCGCCGCACGCAACATGCTGGTGCCCATGGAAGGGGAAGAGAAAAGCGGTTTCAAGGCCGCCGGCAATCCGATCAAGATGTCCGCCTTTCCCGACATCGTGTCGCATCGCCGCGCGCCGGAATTGGATGCAGACCGGAAACACATCCTCGAAGAGTTGGAAAAGGAGCCCGAGGGCCCGCTGGACATCCGGTCCGACATCATCCTGAGCCAAGATAAGCGGACCTGATCCGGCTGTCCTCGCGAAGCGCCGCGGCCCGTCCGGTCACAGCCACCCGACCAAGCTGAAGCACCACGGCGCGATGGCTGGACGATAGCGCCTGAGCCGCATTCTGTTCGGCAAGCAGGACGGCGGTTCCGTCCCGCGCGATCTCCCGAACGGCCTGAAACATCTGCGACACCAAGATCGGTGAGAGGCCGAGGCTCGGCTCGTCCAGCAGAACGAGGTTGGGGGCGCCCATGAGCGCGCGGCCGATGGCCAGCATCTGCTGTTGACCACCGGAAAGCTGCCAGCCCACCGCCGCCTGCCGCTCGGCCAGGGCCGGAAACATCGCCAGGATCACGTCGATGCGCCGCGATCTCGTCCTGGAATCATCCCAGCTGGCCACCTCGAGGTTCTCCCGAACGGTCATGCCGGGAAATATCCGCCGACCCTCCGGGCAAAAGCCGATACCCCGGCGCGCCCGCCGGTCCGGCGATTCGGCGAGCAGCGACGCCCCGTCCAGCCGAATATCGCCGGTCACCGGCCGCAACTCGCCCATGATCGAACGCAACAGCGTCGACTTGCCGGCACCATTGGCCCCGATCAACGCAACCACCTCGCCGGCATCAACGGACAAGGAGATCTCGGACAGAGCCTTTTCGCCGGCGCCTCCCACCGACAGATCTTCGATTTCCAACACCGCCGCACTCATACCGGCAACTCCGCCGTTCCCAGATAGGCCTCCACCACACGGGGGTCATTGCGCACGTCGGCCGGCGGGCCCGACGCGATGATCCGGCCGGCATCGAAACAGATCAGCCGGTCCGCCAGCGGCATCAGAAAAGGCATATTGTGTTCGACGATCACAAGCGTCGTGCCGGCCGCCGACAGCGCACGCACCCGCCGTTGCAACGCACCCTGTTCCCCCGGTGTCAGCCCCGCCGCAGGCTCATCGAGGAATAGCAGAGTCGGGCCGGTGGCCGACGCCCGGGCTAGATCCAGTCGCCGCCGCAGACCGTGCGGCAGCGCGTCGGCCGGCAACCAGGCATACTCCTCCAGGCCGAAGCGCTGCAGGACGGCCATTGCCTCTTGCCGCGCCCGCGCCATCGGCGCGCCGCCCAGCACGGCGGCATCCCGAACGCCAGCCTCGGCGGACGCGATCCGCGCAACAGCGATGGTATCGATAACGGACAACTCCGACGAAAAGCTCGGCGCCTGGTATGTCCGGCCAACGCCCAGACGCGCTCGCTGAAATGGCCGCAATCGTGTGACGTCCGTACCGGTGACGGCGACCTGTCCTGAGTCGGGCGCCTCCACGCCGGTCGCCAGGTTAATAAAGGTCGTCTTGCCCGAACCGTTCGGGCCGATCAGTCCGACGACCTCGCCCTGGATCACCGAGCAAGAGACGTCCGCGATCGCCTGCACGCCGCCAAAAGCCTTGTGCAGACCATCGACCTGCAGCAGCGGACCCTGAACCGGCGTTCGATCCAGTGGCGGCAGCGGACGGCTGGCCGGCGTTTCGTCGCGGCGGTCGGGCAATGTGATGCGCAGAAGCCGCCTGACGGCACCGATGAGTCCGTCCGGCGCCACCACGATCATGACCAGCAGGGCGGCGCCGTAGGCGATCAAATAGGCCTGCTCTAATCCGCGCAGCCATTCCGGCAAATGGACCAGGACGACCGCCCCGAGGATCGCCCCTGCAACGCTGGTCCGTCCGCCAACCACCGCCATGGTCAGGCAGGCGACCATTACCGGAAAACCCAATGCTTCGGGAGAAATCACCCCGATCGTGTGAACGTAGAGACCGCCCGCAACGCCGGCATAAAGGGCGCTCAGAAGAAAGGCGGCGAACCGCAACAGCGCCGTGTCGATACCCAGACACCGGGCCGCCACCTCGTCGGTCCTGGTCTGGACAAACACGGCCCCCAGATGGCCGCGGGTCAGCTGCCAGGCCAGCAAGGCACCGATACCAACGATTCCCCAGACAAACACCATTCCTGACAGGCCACGGCCAAATCGCATGCCGAACAGCTCGATCCCCGGCACGCCGGGCAACCCGTTGGCGCCGCCAGTCACGTCTGACCAGTTGACCGCCACCAGCAACACGACCTGGGCCACACCAAGTGTCGCCAATGCGAGATAATGGGTCTCTAGACGCAGTACCGGCCCTGCGATTAACGCGGCGAGCAGCACCGGTACTACGGCCGCCAAAGGAAAGGTCACCGCGAACGGCAGTCCATAGGTAGCCCCCAGGATTCCGCTGACATAGGCGCCGATGCCGAAAAAGGCACCCTGGGCGAGTGACAGGGCGCCCGCATGGCCAAAGATGAACTGATAGCCGATGACGAGCAGCGCATAGATGCCCGCGACCGTCAGTACGCGCTGGTCGTAAATGTTCGCGAGCCCGACCGCGTAGAACGCCAAAGCGATGACGCCAAGCGTTAAAAGCGTGTTGAGGCCGCGGCGGGGCCAGACGAGTGCCGTCAGCATGCTCACACCCGCCGCCGCACCGCTTCGCCAAACAGGCCTTGCGGCCGGAACAGCAGCACGAGAAGCAGCGCCCCGTACAGGGCGGCAATTGCCGCCGTATGGCTGATATAGGCCGAGACGATGACCTCGAAGACGGCGATCATAAGGGCCCCGATCACGGCGCCGGCTATGGATCCCCAGCCGCCAATGACCACCGCGATATAGGCGGCGATGATGTACCCGGTGCCGTCCGTCGGCGTGATGAAAAACTTATTCGCCAGCAGCAAGCCCGCGGCCCCCGCCAGCGCCGCCGCCAGGGCGAACGTTGCAGCAATCATCCGGGTGACGGGAATACCCAGCGCGCGGGCCATGTCCCGATCCTGCGCCGTGGCGCGCAGGCGGCGGCCGAATTGTGTCTTATGAAACAAGAGATGCTGCGCAAGGATCAGAACCGCCGCGGTCAGCAATATCGCGGCCTGCTGACGCTCGACGATCAGACCGCCGACCTGCCAGTACCCGCCGGTCAGCATGGGCGGCGTCGCCGCCGGTTCGGGACCGAATCCAACATTGACGCCGTTTTGCAGGATGATGCCGACGGCGATTGTGGAAATGAACACCGAAACCGGCGGGCGGTTCATAAGAGGAAAATAAGCAACCAGGGAAAACAGCAGTCCTAGTGCGGCCATAACGACCAGGACCAGGGGCAACAGGACGATTCCCGGTACTGGTAACAGCGCGGCAAGCGCCACGCCGGCATAGCCGCCTGCCATGACCATGTCACCCTGGGCAAAGTTCACGGCGCTGGTGGCATTTAGAACCAGCACGAAGCCCAAAGCCACCAGGGCGTAGGCGGCCCCTAAGGCCAATCCGTTGAACAGGAGTTGCAGGATCGTCACCGGCTCTTCCGACAGCGCTGTGCAAAACCTCCCGGACAGTCGTTGTCCGGGCGGTGTCCGCCAGATTACAGAACGCCTGTGATGTTGTCGTACCGTTTGACGATGCGGGGCACCCGGGACGTTCCGTCATAACAGACGATGACGGCGGAATGGGCCATGTTGCCCTTGCCGTCCGATCGATAGGTCATGGCCAGACCGTCGTAGCGGTTCTGCGACAGCCAGTCGGCAATCGCCGCCGGCGTACCGGCACCGTCCGCCATTGCGGAGAGGGTCATCTTGACCCCGTCATACTGTCCTAGCGCGAAGGCGTCCGGTTCGGTCCCGTAAACCTTGCGATAGGCGGCGAGCCAGGACTCCAGCGCCGCCGACCCGCCCGATACCGGCGACGAGGCGCTCTCCGCACAGACGTCTTCGAGTTCGCCCGGCGCCAGCAGCGCCGCAGTGGCCGGCTGATGCATTGCCGACCCTGCAACGATCGGCAGACCCAACTTCGCCTCGGCCGCCGCCTTGATGATCAGCGCCGTGGACGGCGCATGCAGATGGATCAGAAGAATGTCGGCGTCGGCCCGCCGGATCTTGGCAAGCACCGGCGTCATATCCTTGATGCCGGTATCCAGGCCTTCCTCCAGTACCGGCGTCAGGCCGAGACGCGTCAGATTGTCGACGATGTGGCGGTGGCCCGACTGGCCGTAGGCGGATGTCTGATAGACCACGGCGGCCCGCCGCTTGCCGAGGACGTTCACCGCATAATCCACGTGCGCCACCTTCGTGACCGCGTCGCCAGGGAAAAACCGGTAGACCCAGCGGCTGCCGAGTTCGGTTATCTTCGCGGTGCCTGAAACGGTTATCAGCGGCACGCCGTAATCGTCGGCGACCGGGATCATCGCCAGCATCTGTGTCCCCAGCATGCTGGCGGCGATGGCAACGGCTTTTTCGTCTGCCAGGGCCCGTTCCAGCGCATTCACGGCAACTTCCGGCGACGTGCCCGTATCCGACACCTCGTGGGACACATCTACGTTCGGCGGCGTGTCCGACAGCGCGAGCAGCGCGCCGTTGCGCTGACTCGTCCCCTCCAGAGACAGAAAGCCGGTCAAAGGCACCAGAACCGGATAGCTCTTGTCGTCGGCCTGCACCGCGGTCCCGACCAGAAGCAGGGCGGCGATGCCGATCGTCGATCGGACGAAGCGACGTAGACTAGCCATGGGGATCGTTGCCTCCATTCTTTTGGCTCGGTTTCTTGCCTTCGTTTCAGTCAGCGCCCGACGGCGTAACCCTGCATTCCGCGCGCGTTGGCCGCTGCGCGCAACAAATTGCCATCCCGCGCGCAGGCGCAGAGCCGTCCTTCGGACCAACCGTCGCCGACCTCCAGCACATGCCCCCGCCTTTCCAATCCGCGGATCGTGCTTTCCGGGAATCGGTCTTCTACGGTCAAGGAACCGCGTCGAGCCATCCGCGGATAGAACGAGCTGGGATGGTGGTCGCCATGGAAGCTCGGGGCGTCGATGGCCTGTTGCAGGGTCATGCCATGGTGAATGTGGCGCAGCAGCATGATCAACTGCCACTGATCCTGCTGGTCGCCGCCGGGTGTGCCGAAAGCCAGGTAAGGGTCACCATTCCTGAATGCCATCCCCGGGGTCAGCGTCGTTCGCGGACGTCTGCCCGGCGCCAATGCCGACGGCGACTTTTCGTCCAGCCAGAACATCTGCGCTCGGGTCCCCAGGCAAAAGCCCAGTTCCGGAACCACCGGCGAGCTCTGGAGCCAGCCACCGCTCGGCATGATCGCGACCATGTTGCCGTCCTTGTCGATCACGTCGATGTGGCACGTGTCGCCCGTTTGCGGCGCCGGTCTGCCGGCATAGTCCAGACGCGCTGTCGTCGGTTCGCCGCCGCCGACGTCGGCGAGCATCCCTGAAGGCGCCGGACGGGCGGCGACGCGGTCATAGTCGAACGGCGCACCGTAGCCGTCGATCCGGCCCGGTCTGAACTCCATCGATGCCTGGGCGTCGATCTGGGCCCTACGCTCCGCCGCGTAGGCGTCTGACAGCAGCGTCTCCAGCGGCACGGCGACAAAATCCGGATCGCCGTAGAACACCTCCCGGTCGGCAAAACCCAGCTTCTGGGCCTCGACGACGGTATGAACGAATTCATCGCCCAGGGGATCCATGCCGCCGACATCCATATCGCGCAGGATCGCCAGGCTCTGAAGGAAGGCCGGCCCCTGACTCCAGGCGCCGCATTTGAAGACGGTGAAACCGTGATAGTCGACGGACTCTGGCGGCTCGATGGGCGGCGACCAGGCTGCCATATCATCCGCCGTCAGCAGACCGCGATGCGCCCTGCCGCTCACGTCCAGGACCTCGTTGTCCCGGCAGAATGCCGCCATCGCTTCGGCGACGAAGCCCTGATACCAGGCGCGCCGCGCGGCCTCGATTTGTTCGGCCCGGTCTCCCGATGCCGATTCGGCTTCGCGGATCAGGCGGTGCCAGGTTTCAGCCAGTCCGGGATTGGCCAGCAGGGCGTCCGGCTCCGGCGCCGCGCCGTTCGGCAGATAGACGGCGGCCGACGTGGTCCAGTGGTCGCGGAAAAGGGGCTCAACGGCCGCGATCGTTGCCGTCACCCTGGCGACCATGGGACAGCCGTTGGCTGCGTAGCCGAGCGCTGGCGCCAACGCCTCCGACAGACTCAGCGTTCCGTGGTCCCGCAGCATCGCGCACCAGGCGCCGAACGCGCCCGGAACTACCGCGGCCAGCAGCCCGGTTCCCGGCACCACGTCGAACCCAAGGTCACGATAGTGCGCGATGGTGGCCGCCTTCGGCGCCGGACCTTGCCCGCAGAGAGCAAGGGGCTGCTCCGCCCCGGCCAGATAAAGCAAACCGGTAAGGTCCCCGCCTGGACCGTTCATGTGCGGTTCCGCCACCTGCAACACCATGCCGCCAGCGAAGGCTGCGTCAAAGGCGTTGCCGCCGCGTTCCAACACGCCCATCGCGGCCTGGCTGGCAAGCCAATGGGTCGACGAAACGACGCCGAACGTACCGGTGATGTCTGGTCTGGTCGTAAACACGATCTTTGCCACCCACTTATTATTCGGTCAGGGCGCCAGCGCCTGCCTGACGGTCAGATACCGAAAGCCCTGGTTCCGATCCAGATAGACATCGATGATCCAGCGCTGGTCGAACAACACCCTGTTGATGCTGTACCGGCATCGAACGAAGGGAAAGTTCGGATCGAACGACTCGCAGATCGAGCCACGCACGCGCATCCATTCGTTGATCTCGGAAAACTGCGTCCCAATGGGAAACTCGCTGTTGAGCGCGGTCTGTATCTGATCGAGCCTGTGGGCGCGCAAAAACGGATTGTCCACCGGATCGGTGACCTCCGCCTCCGGCTTGTTCGCACAGCCGGAAATCAGGACCGCCAGTGCCAGGGCTCCCACAAAAAAACGCACGTTCATCCGTCCTTTATAAACGGCAACCAGGACAGCGCAAATGCAGCCTGGGCCAGGTCCCGCGCCGGGTCTTGACCGCGCCCTTGCCGGGGCTCGACAATTCCCGCCGGTAAACAGGAGAAGAAACGATGGCGCTGTCGCCCTATTTCACCGCAGCCGAAGGCGGCGATACCGCGTTCACTGTCGAGGCCCCGAAAGTCAAGTTCGGCCGCGGCGCGCTGAACGAACTGGGCGAGGATGCCAAGGCGCTCGGCATGACGCGTGTGGCGCTGTTCACGGATCCGACAGTGGCCGCGCTCCAACCCGTCGCGATTGCCGAGGAAACCCTGGCTAAGGCAGGGGTCGACGCGATCGTCTACACCGATGTGGAGGTCGAACCCACCGACCGCTCATTCAAGGCCGCAACCGCGTTCGCCGCTGACGGCGACTTCGATGGTTACATTTCGGTCGGCGGCGGGTCTGTGATGGACACTGCCAAGGCTGCCAATCTTTACGCCACCTTCCCGGCGGACTTCCTGGCCTACGTCAATGCGCCGATCGGCGCGGCGACGCCGGTGCCCGGCCCACTCAAGCCGCACATCGCCTGCCCGACGACGTTCGGGACGGCGTCGGAATGCACGGGCATAGCGATCTTCGATTTGCTGGAGATGGAAGCCAAGACAGGAATCGCCAGCCCCCGTTTGCGGCCGTCGCTCGGCGTGCTCGACCCGGACGGCCTGGCAACCTTGCCGTCACCGATCGTCGCGGCCAATGGTTTCGACGTGTTCAGCCACGCCTTCGAATCCCTGACCGCGCGGCCCTTCTCCCACCGGCAGGCGCCGCCCGATCCGGGAAAACGCCCGCTGAGCCAAGGCGCCAATCCCTACAGCGACATTGCCTGTATGGAGGCGGTGCGGCTGGTCGGCGGGAACCTGGTGGATGCCGTCAACGACCCGGCCCCGGAGCACTACGAGGCGTTGATGTTTGCGGGAATGCTTGCGGGTATCGGATTTGGGAATGCCGGGTGCCACCTTCCGCATGCCATGTCCTATGCGGTGGCGGGCCTGGTCCGCGACTACCACGCCGACGGCTGGCCTGCCAACCATCCGATGGTACCGCACGGGATATCGGTGATCGTGAACGCGCCGGCCGTGTTTCGCTTAACCGGGCCGGCCTGTCCCGAGCGACACCTGCAAGGCGCTGCCGCGATGGGAGCGGACACGTCCGGTGTGGACGGCGGCAGTGCCGGCGCCTTGCTGGCAGACTGCGTCGTCGACATGATGCGGGCGACCGGAATTCCCAACGGGCTGGCCGGCGTCGGCTATTCCGAGACCGACCTCGACGCACTTGTCGACCGGGCCTATCCCCAGCAACGGCTATTGCAGAACGCCCCGCTGCCGGTTTCCAGGGAAGACTTACGCGACCTGTTCAGTGACGCGATGCGTTACTGGTAAGGCATTGCGTCCGACACACGGTTTCGCTCAAGGCACTGGTTCGCCGGTGGCGGCCTCCAGAATCCAGAACCACTGCTGTCGTTCCAGCCGCAGATGTCCGACGGCAGCATAGGCTTTGATCCGATCCAGCCGGGACGTGCCGATCACGACGACAGGTCTTGACGGGTGCGTCAGAACCCAGGAGAGCGCCGTCTGGGCGGTCGTTATCCGCTCCATCTGGTCGGACACCATGGCGATCGTATTACGAAGCTTGGTCGTCTGCAGGTCGTCACCTTCGAACAACTCGCCGCCGCCAAGGGGCGACCAGACCATCGGCGCGATCCCCAGGCGCTGGCAATGAACCAGTGTGCCGTCGAACAAGGCGTCGCAGTGCATAGCCGAAAATCCGATCTGGTTGGTGACCAGCGGGCGGTCGAGACGCGACTGCAGAAGATCGAATTGCGCGGGCGTAAAGTTCGATACGCCCACATGGCGAACCTTGCCGGTGACGCACAGTCCCGACAGCGCGGACGCTGTTTCGTCAGCGTTCATCAATGGATCCGGCCTATGGATCAGGAGCAGGTCGATGTAATCCGTCCGCAGGTCCCGCAACGTCTGTTCGACAGAGGCCACGATATGGTTCTTCGAGGAATTGTAGTGTTTGACCCGGTTTTCGGGCCGAGCACGACTGACCTGGGAGATCCCGCACTTAGAGATGATCTGGATGCTGTCCCGGTCTCCGCCCCACTCTTCCAGCCCCGCGCCGAACGCCGCCTCGCCTTCGTAGCCGCCATAGACATCCGCACTGTCGAAGGCGGTGATCCCGGCGTCTAGGCAAGCATCGATTCGCTCGGCGACGAAGTCCGGCTTGACCTTGGCACTGGGCAGCTTGACCAGCCGCCAGAGACCATAGACCAGTTGGGACATCGTCGGACCGTCAGGATGCAATTGGACCTTGTGAACCGCCATTACGATCCCCCTTGCCTGGTTGCCGACGAACGGTGCGTGGTGGCACTGCCGGGTCAGAACTGCGTGCGGGTCTCCATGAAGTTATGCCACTGCCGCTCGCCAACGTCGCACGGCGGGCCCGGGTTAAACGCGACCGGCAGCAGGCGCGGTTCCGCCGGCTCCGTCTGGTCACCGGCAATCTCCCGAACGAGCTTGCTGCGGATGGCCCCCGCAAAGTGGCGGAATGACTCCGCCACGACCAGGAAAGCGCCCGGGCCACCGATGACGCAGTTGGCATAATACAGGTCCAGATCGGGGGTGGTCGGGAAGCCCCAGGGGTTGGGTCGATCATTGACGATGGGGAGGCCATTGATCGTGATTCCCATCGCAATCGCCTGGTCTCTCGCAACGGTGACGAGGCTGCCGTAGTTGTTCGGCCCGTCACCGGAAATATCGATTACCCGGCGGGCGCCCTCGAACCCATTGCCAATGAACATGGGGATGGAATATTCGATGGCGCCGCTGATTGAGGTGCGCTGGGCGGTGAACAACGGCGCCATCAGGATCTGTTCCGCGAATTTTCTGGCCGAAGCAGTATCCGAGATCTGCTGCCAGTCAACGATGATCCGGTAATAGTCCAGACCGGCCCATTCCACGTAAGCCAGAGCGATCCGGCCCAACTGACCCGACGTCACCGCGTCGATCACCGCGGCGTCCGTCAGGGCTTTCACATACCCTTCCCGCTGCAACGCCGCCTCTTCGCGGTCGATGCTCCCGGACACGTCGACGGCCAGGATCAGTTCCAGATCGACGGCCGTCTGCGCAGCCGCGGGCACGCTCAGGACGACGGGCACCCAGCAGAGCAGGAACAGTCGGACGAAGCGGCGCATGGGAGCATTACACAGTTGGCGACGGCGCGCTGCAACAACAGAGTTCCCTCTCACGGCGTCCTGTTGGCTTTTTGCAAAGCATCTTGAACGTTAGTCGCCAGCATCCACCGCGGATTCGGCGACGTTCTGTAACTGCGACTCCAGTTCGGCGATGCGCGCCTGCAGCGGCCCGATCAGCGCTGCGATCTGGTCCTCCGTGTAGCGGGGCGTGATGTGCTGGGGGCAGTTGATATCCCACGCCTCGACCACAACAACGATCGCACGTTCGGGCCGCGCCTTGTAGCGCGCGTCGCTGAGCGCCGACAGCAGCGCCGGATCATCCTCGATGACCGTAGCCCGTCCCCAGATTTTGATTCGTTGTTTGGTCGGATGGTCGATGAGAAAGAGCTGCACGCGGTCGTTTTCCGACAGGTTGCCGACGCTGATGTACTGACGATTTCCGCGATAGTCGGCAAAGGCCAGACGACAATTGTCCAACACCTTCAGAAAGCCCGGCGGCCCGCCCCGGTGCTGAACATAAGGTTGTCCGTCGCCGCTGGCGGTGGCGAAGAAGAAGGAGTCTAGGCTTGCCACGAAGGCCGCAAGGTCGCCGTCGACCTCGGTGCGCCAACCCCGACCGGATTCCATACGGGCGTAGGTTTCGCGGGACCCCCGCTCAGCCTGGGCCGCCTTGACGGCGGGCGTGAAAGCCACGTCGCTCGGAAACTCGCGATCCATGACATGTCTCCCGGTTACCTTGTCTCAGGTGGCGACACCTGTTGGCGATTTCCAGTACTAAAATCGCCCGCACGGCCACGCTTACACGGAATGCGCGTGCAGACAGACCTGGCTGTACCAGACAAACCGAACGAAACGTTCCCGGCGACAAGCAGTTCGCCGCATTTTTCAAGGCGTCAGACCATGCCGACAGCGCATCAACCGGGCGATGTATCTTTGTACTGACGTGTCAATTCTCTTGCCAGACCGGGCTTACCTCGTTCATTCTGTGCAAATACCGGGGCGATTGAATAGAAGAAACGATGGGGAGGGTCTAGATAATGCCTGCTGTCTCGCGCCGTGACCACTTGGTCAATACGGCGCAAAATCTGTTTTATCGCGAAGGATTTCATGCCACCGGCATAGACAGGATTCTAAGTGAAGCAGGCGTCGCTAAGATGACCCTGTACAATCACTTTAGATCGAAGGAAGAGTTGATCGCCGCCGCATTGCAGTTGCGGGACGAGCGGTTCCGCGAATGGCTAAGCGCAACAGTGGAGAAGAAAGCCAAAAAACCTCACAAGCGGTTGCTGGCGCTTTTCGACTCGTTGGAAGAGCTATTCAACCGACGGGATTATTCCGGCGACATGTTCATCAATGCCGCCGCGGAGTATTCGAGCCGCAAGGACCCCATTCATCGCGCGGCGGCCGAACACAAGGCCCAGATGCTCGAATACATTACGGACCTTGCCAAATCCGCCGGTGCCAAAAAAGCACCCGACTTGGCACGTCAACTGTTGATGTTGATGGACGGCGCCCAGGTCACGGCACAGGTCAGCGGTGGCGGTGATGCGGCAAAGGTCGCTCGTGGTATCGCGCGGTCCCTGATCTCCAAGTCGGTGGGCAAGTAACGGGGCTCAGTCGCCCAGCTCATCGACTCTCCGCAACAGATCCTCCAGTTCTGCGTCGGGCGCACCCAGCCCGCGCAGAGTTGTGACAGCGTCGTACAGGTAGTCGCGACAGCGGCCGAACTTGCCGGCCGCCGATGCGACGTGTCGGGCGCGTTCCTCCGGCGCCAGGACGCCGGCATATTGCGGATGCGACGGCTGAACAACGAAGGTCAACGCTTCCTCCGGCCCCGCTAGCCCTTCCAGCGTCACCCAGACAGGCCGATAGATGCCGGTATGCATTTCCATCTCCCACAGGGCGTCGAGTCCATCCCCTGATCCGTCCTGTTCCATGCGCAGGAGCTTGCCGACACAATCCGTGCCAGTCGCCGGCTCCAACCCAAAGGCGAGCCCGGGATTGCGGGGCGTGCCCCTGGCCAGGGCGGACCAGACCGACAGCCGCCGGGCGTGGTCCGGCAGCCTCGCCATTCGGCTTTCCGAAACCGCGAATACCGGCCGCCACATCAGGGCGCCGTAGGCGAATACGCTGATATTCTCGCGGGAACGGCCGGCGAAAGCAGTCGCCATGGTTCGACGGCGTTCTTCGTCGGATAACGGCTCGAAGGGACCGACCGTCAATTATTGCTCCCAGGCGATTGGCGTCGTCGGCCGTCGAGAACACCCGCCATGGCGATGTAACCCTTTCATTCTCTTGCCTTCGATGGCGTCGCCGGCGTCGGCTATCCGGCGTTAACCCTTTCATTGGTTAACGCAAATACCCTTGCGACGCACGACCTGCTTGACAACAATAGTGACTGTCGGAAAGCCGTGCGTCGAGGCCGTGGCAATTCGTCCATTGCGGATTGTCCAGCCCCGCCAATAATGTGACGCATCGCAGCGAGGGACTTCTCGGGGGCTGAGGTCGGACCACAGACGGAGCCGAACCATGGATCCGCATGACGACTATTACGAGGAGTATTACGGCCCGAAGGGACGGCGCAGGCGACCGTCTTCGTGGCGGCTGCACATTCTAGCAATTGCCATTCTGGTCTTGCTGGGCGTTTTCGCGGCCGCGACCGGCGTGTTTGACCGCTGGGTGCCGGCGGACAAGGACAGCGAAGCGGATCATTCGATCGACGTCCATAATATGGACAAGCTGCGCGGCTCCTAGCCGGCAAAACTGCCAGCTGGCGCCGTGTCTGGCGCCGCTCCAAAAAGAACCACCTTTGTCGGGCACCCTTGTTCGGTGCCCCGCTCTCGGTCATCATCGACCCGCACACGGCGGGGCCGTCCTGCCACGCTGTGATTCAATATAGGACGACGTCCAAAACGCCGCTCGAGCGGTGAACAAACGGGGCAGGGGGAAACAGCGATGACCGACACCGGACACGTGCCATGGTTTGTTCCGGCTGGGCGCAATAAGGAGCCCGCAGGCCGTCGGTTCGCCGACCTGCTGCAGGCCGACGGCATCATCGCCGCCCCCGGCGCGCACGACGCCTTGTCGGGACTGATCGCGAAACGGGCGGGTTTCCGTTGCCTTTATATTTCCGGCGCCGCGCTGACAGCATCCATGGGGCTGCCGGACCTTGGCGTGATCACGCCTGAGGAATTGCTCGCAGCGACCCGTCGGATCGTTCGCGCCACGGACCTGCCGGTGATCGTCGACGGCGATACGGGTTATGGAGAAATCCTGAACGTCATGCGTCTGGTACGCGAGCTGGAGGATGCCGGCGCGGCGGCCGTACAGATCGAAGACCAGGTGCTGCCCAAGAAATGCGGACACCTCAACGACAAAACACTCGTGGCACCAGCGGAGATGGCCCGCAAGGTTGCCGCTGCGCGCGCGGCGCGGACCCACCTGAAGATCGTCGCCCGCACCGATGCCGCGGCCGACAGCTTGGACGAGGCGATTGAACGGGCAAAACTCTATGTCGAGGCCGGCGCCGACATCATCTTTCCCGAGGCGTTGACATCGGATGACGCGTTCCGCGCCATGGCGGCCGCCATCGACGTGCCGCTGCTTGCCAATATGACGGAGTTCGGGCGCACGCCTTACCGGACTCTGGATCAGTTCGAAGCGCTCGGTTTCAAGATCGTAATCTGGCCCGTCTCCTCGCTCCGGGTCGCCGCCAGGGCGGCGGAACGTCTGTACGCCCATATCGCCGAGCATGGCGGAACCGAGGCGATGCTGGACGAGATGCAGAGCCGCGCCGAGCTCTACGCGACAATCGGCTATCACGGATACGAGGCCCTGGACGACCAGATCGCGGCCAGCGCCGTTCCCACCACACCGGAGGATTGATGGTGCCCACCCACACAGTCCGTGTCGTTCCCTCGGCGGCGCGCCTGCCGCGCCAGGAACAGCTTGCCTGGAAGATTGCCGAGTTCGCTGTCGGCCGACCGCCGATCGAACAAGCAGCCGCGAACATGGTGTCCTGCAGGCTGGTCGACAATGCGGCCGTGGCCATCGCGGCGATCAACCGGCAACCTGTCGTCGTAGCCAGGGCGCAGGCGCTGGCCCATCCCCGCAAGGAGAGCGCCACGCTCTTCGGTCTGCCAGCTGCGGTGACGGTCCATGCCGAATGGGCGGCCTGGGCGAACGCAACCGCCGTGCGTGAGCTCGATTTTCACGACACCTTCCTGGCTGCAGACTATGCCCATCCGGGCGACAACATCGCGCCGCTGATCGCCGTCGCCCAACAGTGCCACCGGGACGGCGGCGCGCTGCTACGCGCCATCCTGATCGCCTATGAGGTGCATGTGCAGCTGGTGAAGGCCATCTGCCTGCACAAACACAAGAAGGACCATGTGGCCCATCTGGCGCCGGCGACCGTCGCCGGCGTCGGCGCCCTTCTGGACCTGCCCGTGGAGACCGTGTTCCAGGCGGTCAACCAGGCGGTTCATCTGGCGTTCTCCACCCGGCAAAGCCGCAAGGGGGAGATCAGCTCGTGGAAGGCCTTTGTGCCCGGCTTTTCCGGCAAGCTTGCCATCGAGGCCATCGACCGGGCCATGCGCGGCGAAGCGGCGCCGAGCCCGATCTACGAAGGCGAGGACTCGGTCATCGCCTGGATGCTGGACGGACCGGACGCGGAATATACCGTCGCGCTGCCCGAGGCGGGAGAGGCGCCGGCCGGTATCCTGGAAACCTATACAAAAGCCCACTCGGCGGAATACCAGGCGCAGGCCGCCATTGATCTGGCGATCGCCGTGCGCGACCGGATCGATCCCGCCGACGTGCGCGAGATTGCCTTTCACACCAGCAACCACACGCACATGGTCATTGGCAGCGGGTCGAACGATCCGCAGAAGATGGACCCCAATGCCAGCCGTGAGACACTGGACCATTCGCTGCCCTACATCTTGGCCGTCGCGCTGGAAGACGGAAGCTGGCATCACGTGGACAGCTATACCCGCGAACGGGCAGGGCGCGACTCCACGGTGGCGCTTTGGCAAAAGATCCGGACCGTCGAGGATCCCGAATGGACCCGCCGGTATCATGCGGCCGACCCGTCCGAGCGCGCCTTCGGCGGCCGGCTGGAGGTGACGTTGCAGGACGGATCGGTCGTCAGCGCCGAAAAAGCAGTGGCCGACGCCCACCCCAACGGCGAGGCGCCCTGGGAATGGGCGAACTACGCCGGCAAGTTCGAGGCGCTGACGGCAAGTTGCGTCGATGCAGGCGAGCAGCAGCGGTTCCTCGCCTTTGCGGATAACCTGGCCGAACTCAGTCCGCGCGACATTTGCACGCTCAACCCGGTCCTGTCGCCGGACGCAACCGTCGAAGAGAGGCTCGGCATGGGGCTGTTCGACTTCCTGTCGGCCTGAACCGGGCGTTCGCCCTCCAGACCGGGCCGCGGCCGTCAGTGCCGGACGGTCACGGCCGCGCCTTCGCCATCGAACAGGTGGCTCTGGGCGTGATCGAACTTCAGGCCGACCACCTCGCCCTCCCGGACCGGGCTGATACCCTGAACCCGGACGGTGATGGTCTCCAGTCCCTGGGGATCCACATACAGGAACGTGTCACCGCCGAGCTGTTCAACCACACCGACCTCGCCGGAGATATCACCGTCGCCGGCGGCGCCCAGTTCGATATGCTCCGGGCGGATCCCGAACTTGTCGGCAGCCTTGCCCGAGTACTGCGATGCCTCCGCAGTCACCACCGATCCGTCGTTCAGTGTCACCGAGCCCGCCGACCCATTGGGTTTGCAATCCAAAATGTTCATCTTCGGTGAACCGATGAATGTCGCAACGAATAGGTTGGACGGGTTCTGGTAGAGATGCAGCGGCGCGCCCTGCTGCTGAATGTGTCCGGCGTCGAACACGACGATCCGGTCGGCCAGGGTCATCGCCTCCACCTGATCGTGGGTCACGTAGATCATTGTCTTGGCGAGTCGCTTGTGCAGCCTGGCGAGTTCGATGCGCATCTGCACACGCAGGGCGGCATCCAGGTTGGACAGTGGTTCGTCGAACAGGAAGGCTGCCGGCGCACGCACGATGGCGCGCCCGATCGCAACCCGTTGGCGCTGCCCGCCGGACATCTCCTTGGGCTTGCGGTCCAACAGCGGACCGAGCTGCAGCACGTCCGCGGCCTTGTTCACCTCGGAATCGATTTCCGACTTCGACCGACCGCTCATCTTGAGTCCGAAACCCATGTTCTCCCGCACGGTCATGTGCGGATACAGCGCATAGGATTGGAACACCATGGCGAGGCCCCGTTCCGACGCCCCAAGCGCCGTCACGTCGTTGCCATCGATCACGATCGCGCCGGACGTCGCTTCCTCCAGGCCGGAGATCAGCCGCAGCATGGTCGACTTGCCGCAGCCCGACGGACCGACAAAGACGATGAACTCGCCGTCATTGATGTCGAGGTCGACGCCCTTGATGACGTGGACATCACCGAACAGTTTGTGGACTTGGTCCAGATGGATGGTTCCCATTTGCCTAACCGGTCCGTTTCAGGTTTTGCGAGAGGTTGCCGCCACGGCGACATGCGATTGGAATTGAGGGATCATGCCGGTCATCCTTTGACCGAACCCGCGGTAAGACCGGTCACCAGGAACCTTTCGAACCACAGAAACAGGACAAGGACCGGGATCGTCGTGATCACGGCGCCGGCCATCAGGTGCTGACGCGGGACTTCCGAGCTGTTCAGAGAGACAACCCCGCGCGAGAGGGTGAAGATCTCCGGGCTGTCCAGGAACATGAAGGCGAACAGGAATTCGTTCCAAGCGATCATGAAGACGTACAGCGCCACCGACGCGACCGCGGGCAGACTGAGCGGCATCGTGATGCGCCAGATCACGCCAAGGCGTGAGCATCCGTCCATCAGGCCCGCCTCTTCCAGCTCCGCCGGGAGGCCGCGGAAATACCCCTGCAGCATGTAAAGCGCCACGGGAATGGTGGTCGCCGGATAGACGATCATCAGGCCTGCCAACGTGTCTCGCAGGCCGAGCTGGCTGAATACCGCGTAGAGCGGAATGACGAGCACGATCGCGGGCACCATGTAGATCAGCAGGATCGATCGGGAGAAAGCGGTCCGTCCGGGGAACTTCAGGCGCGCGATGGCATAGGCACCGGGGATGGAGGCCGCCAGAGTCAATAGAACGGTCACCACCGAAACAATGACCGAGATCAGGATGAACTGGCCGAAGTTGAAGTTCACGAACAGCTCGATATAGGAGCTGAACAGCCCTTCGAACCCCTGGGAGAAATTGATCGAATAATCGATGGGGTTGGCCAGCAGCTCCGATTGCTTTTTGAAGCTGGTCATCAGCATGACGTAGAACGGGAACGCGACGATCACCGTGAAGAAGACGAAGCCGAATCCCTTGAGGCCCCGCATCATGGCCTGCTCGAACTTGTAACGCCTTAACGCCCTCCAGCCGGCCTCGCCGAAGCAGACCGCGGTGGCATACACGGTGGTCGTACCCAGCAGAAGAAGCACGAGCACCGCCGCGATGGGACGCTCGGCAAAGGAAAAGCCAAGGGGCGCAAAGAACGTTGCCAGCGAGAACACGACCGCAAATACGAGGACCGCGATCCCGATCCGGCGTTTTTCGTAGGGCGCCGCTTCACCCCGATTGTCGACCAAGAGCCAAGTGACCGCGCCGGCGGCTCCCGCGACAGCTGCTGCCAGACCCGTCAAGGTCGCCGCTGCGCCGAACACAAGTGTTATGGCGACCCCAAGGACAACGGCGCCGATAAAACCCCACAGAACGCCGAGGGCAACGCCGAGTGCAAATCCGCGCGCTTGCATCACATGCCCTCCTCTTTCGGGCCAAATCGGAAATAGAAGAATACGAAGGTGGCGAGGACGAAGAAGATGAACACGGCGACCGCCGCGCCGGCGCCGAGATTGGTCAGCGCAAATGCCTGTTCATACACGTTGACGGTGAACGTCCGCGTTCCGGACGCGCCGCCGGTCAACAGGAAGATGTCGTCGAACTTGTTGAACGTCCAGATGAACCGCAGCAGGAAGAGAGTCGACATGATCCCGATCAGCTGCGGCAGCGAAATGTAGAAGAACATCCGAAATGGCGTCGCGCCGTCCATCTCCGCGGCCTCATACAGATCTGTCGACAGTGCCTGCATGCGGGCCAGAATGAACAGGAAAGCGAGCGGGAAATACCGCCAGGATTCGAAGGCGATAACCGTCGCCAGCGCTACACCGCGTTGACCAAGGAAGTTGATCGCGTCATTGGTCACATTGGTCTTGAGCAGGATGGCATTCACCGACCCCGAGAAGGGATCGAGCAGGAAGACCCAGGTGAACGCGACGGCGATGACCGGCGCCACACAGGGAAACAGGAACAGGCCCCGCAAGATCCCGCGGCCAATGAAGACCGTATTCAACAATTGCGCTGCAAACAGACCAAGGACCAAGGCGCCCAGTGTGCCGCCGATGGTGTAAATGAACGACACCTGCAGGACCGTCCAGAACTCATCGGCACTGAAGACCAGACGGAAGTTCTCCAGGGTGAACTCAAAATTCGTCAGAACGTTCTGGGACCGCCCGGTCACAACCAGATCGCTGTCTTTGGGCGACGGTCTGCCGGCGTCGATGAAGGCCTGGGTGACGACAAACTCCAGCGTTAGCCGTTGCTGTTTCCTAGGCACCAGTTCTGCGATCCTGCAGACAATCTCCGCGGACTCGATGGCGCATTCGTCGGGTAGGCTTTTTACCTCAAGGCCGGTTGGCAACGTGTCGCGCAACACAACGTCAGTAACCGGCTTGTTCGGTGAACTAGACCGCGCCCGGTACTCGACCGAGATCACGTCGCCGACATTCTCGCCGTCGCCTTTTACGCGCTCCCGGGTTAAAGGCGCCGGCGGTCGAAGTTCGGCCAGTCCCACCGGCTTGACGCTAATCCAGAAGTTGGCGAGCAGCGGAACCAGAACAATCACCAGGACGATGAGGATCGTTGGCGCCAGCATGCCGAAGGCAAGCCGCATCTCACGCCGTTCAATCGGTCCGATGCGTTTGCTCGCCGCGGCGAGTTCGGCTTCGCTTAGAGGTTCCCGCTTGGCGGGAGTATCGGCGGTCAAGTCCATCTTTGCCCCCCGGCCGGCAGCCCTGTCGCCAGATCAGGACGATACCGGCATGGCCAAGGATGAAAGGGGACGCACCGCGCGCGCGTCCCCTCTCATGGTCACGTGCTACTTGATCTCAGCGACCTGCGACTTGATGGCCGCAACAGCATCGTCGAGTGAGATCTCGTCGTCGATGTACTGCCGCGTCACCCGGTTGTAGAGCAGGCTCTGGATGATCTTGGAAGCGCGGGAAAGCTCGCCCTCCTTCAGACCCCAGCGATCGCCCCTCTGCAGACCAGCGACAATATTGTCGATCACGTCCTGAGAATAGATCTCAGCCAGCGGCGCCTTGCGATCGACACCAACCGGCAGGGATGCCCATTCCTTGATGAACTTCTCGCCGTCGGACGCATCGCCGCGCCGCACCGGGAACTTGCCCTCCGGAGCGATGGACAGGATGAAGCCATAACCTTCATCCATGGCGAACTTGACAAACTCAATCGCCGCCTCGGTGTCCGCGTCAGTCGTCACGCCCATGTAGCGGATATCGGCGTAACCGGCACCCGTGGGGTTCGCAGGACCGGAGATCTGGGTGATGAAACCCGTTTTGCTGGCAAGTTCGCGGCTGGTGGGGTCGTCGTTGACGGTCGGCGGCGCCGAGTCGCGCAACCCCGCAAGTTCGTCCATGATGAAGGGCGACCAGACGATCATCGCCGTCTTGCCGGCAAAATAGAGCTCACGGGACTGCTTCCAGTACAGCTCGCCCGGAGGGGATGCCTTGGCGATTTTCTTGTAGAGCTCGAGCGTCGCCCGCAGGGCAGCCTCGTCTCCGCCCGCCGCGTCAACCGGCGAGTAGCCGTTCGCGAGCAACAGATGCTCGAGCACCTGCATCATGTAGGTCTCGTCCACCTTGGTCGCCGCCGTGAACGCATACATCTCCGGCGGATTGTGCAGCGCGTCGACGGCCGCGGAAATGTTGTCGAAGCTGTCGGGCGGCGCCAGACCTTTCTCCTCGAACAGGTCCTTGCGGTAGACGACCATCTGCGTCCAGCCGTCGACCGGTACCGTGGCATAGCCGCCATCGACCTCTGCGATTTCGAGAGGACGCACCGCAAATGTTCCTGGGCCCAAGGCCTCGACAATCTCGGTGTTGGCGTCGACGTCCAGAACGCCGGCCTCGGCCCAAGGCAGCACGTACTGGATTGAGTGATAGACGACATCCGGCAACTCACCGCCGGCGAAAGCAGCGGTCATGCGGGTGCCGAGCTCCTTTTCGGTGACCGGAACCACCTTGACGGTGTGGCCGGTCTTCTCCGTGAACGCCTTGGCCATCTCCTCCTGGATTGCCAGGCGTTCCGGCTGCTCTTCCGGTGTCCAGAAGGTGACCTCGTCGGCTTGCGCCGCCGCCACCAGTGCGGTGGACAGCAGCAAGCCGCCAAGGCCTGGCAGCAGTCCGGTTGTTCGTAGTTTCATAACTCTATCTCCCTGTTCAAAAGTTTGGTTCGATTCTTATTGCCGGTTTTCCAACGGCGGGCCAACCGATGCGCCGCTGACGAGGTGTGCGTGCGCAATTTCACTGAACTCGCTCGGATCCGCGCCTTCGACGATCTGGATCAAGATTTCCGTAAGCCGCTCCCCAATCTGTTCCACCGGTTGGGCCATCGTTGTCAGCGGGGGATCGGTGAATTGTCCCGCCGGCAACCCGTCATATCCGATTAGAGAAACATCCAGCCCCACGCGCAACCCACAACGTCTGGCTTCTGCCATGGCGCCGAGCGCGATGAGATCGGTGGCGCACACGACGGCCGTCGGCGGATCCTCCAGCCGCAAAAGCGACGCCATGGCCCGTTCGCCACCCGACGCCGACATATCCGACGTCGCGAGATATTCCGGCCGGCATTCCAGGTCCCGCTCCGCCAGGCCGCGCTTGAAACCGTTTTCCCGCAATACGGCGAAGTAGAATTTCTTGTCGGTTCCGATGAGCGCGATTTTCCTGTGGCCTTGATCCGCCAGGTGCTGCACGGCGAGCGCGAAGGCCTCCTCGTTGTCAATGTCCAGGTATGCGTAGCCTTCGCCTTCCAACGTCCGGCCGAACGCCACGAAAGGAACCGCCTGTTCCTGCAGCAGTTCGATTCGACGGTCATCGGAGTGGGTGCGGGTGACGATCAGTCCACTGACCTTACCCGAACTCGCCAGCCGCCTGTAGGTCTCCAGTTCCTGTTCCGGGGACCGCACCGTGCAGATCAACAGATCCCAGTCGCGCTCGGTAAGCGCATGAGAGATCCCTTCCAGCATCTCCGACAGGAATGGGTCGCTCTGCGGCCCATGATGAACCGGCAGGATGTATCCGATCGTCTCGGGGGTTCCACGCGCGAGCCGGCGCGCCACCGGCGAGGGACGATAATTCAGCCGGGCGGCAACCTCGGCTACCTTGTCTCGGGTGGACTTTGCAATGTCGGGATAGCCGTTCAGTGCGCGAGAGGCCGTGCTTTCACTGACCCCAACCGCCTTGGCGATCTCGCTCAGACTGACCCCGCGCCGCCGGCTGCGCATATGCAAGTGCCCTTTCCTCCCCGCCTTCCGACGGCTCTTAGGGCCGCTTTTCCGAAAGCGCTTTCGAAGACATTAACACACTATTCGCATTTCACCAAATTTCCCAGAAAACTGCGCTTTTGGCTGCCATTTCCGCCCGGCGCGCCAACCTAGCCGGGCGACGACGAAGGGCGCCATTTTGGCATTAGCCTCGCATTCATCCGTGCCTTGTTGGTATAACGTTTCACCAAAGCTATCGAAAGACGAAATCGGCCGAAAGTCAAGCTTCTAGCGGGTCGGGACATTGTGAAATTGAGGACTGCGCGAACCAGTCCTTGTCTATTCCGTCTGGAAGCAGTAGTGACAATGTGGCTGAAAGCTATACCAACAGGGCGATACGAGCCGGTGGCGCCTTTCACCATATTGGTGGTTTAACGAAGTATCAAAACAGGCCGTCGAGTATGACGATTTTCGCACTGGATATGGGCGGGACCAACTGGAAGGTCGCACTGATGCGCAACGGGAACGCTCTGACGTTCCGAGCCGTCCCCAATAATTCGACCGAGAGCGATCTAGAGCGATTGCCGGGCCTGTTTGACGCGCTTCTTGAGGAGGCCGGTTTGCCTCCCGCCGACGTTGCCGGCATCGGCCTGTCGATAGCCGAAATCGTCGACACAACGAAAAAGACCTGCCCCAGCCCCTGCGACAAGCACCCCTATCTGCAAGGGCGCGATCTTGCCTCGTTGATTACGGTCGGGAGCGGCCTTCCGGTCCAGGTAGAGAATGACGCCCGTGCGGCGTTGCTCGGGGAGTTGCGGTTCGGCGTGCTCAGAGACCGAAAACCCTGCAAGAACGTCCTGATGCTAACCTTTGGAACCGGAATTGGCGTTGGGGCGCTGGTGGACGGCCGCCTATTGCGGGGCGCCCATCACACCGGATCGATCCTGGGAGGCCATATCACGGTCGACCGCAACGGGCCCCCCTGTCATTGCGGCAATATCGGCTGCGCCGAGGCGATTGCATCCGGCTGGGCACTCGCGGACCAGCTGCCCGCCCGGGCCGGTTTTGGGGACAGCGTGCTCGCCTCGGCGGGAAGGCCTGACTTTGAAGCCCTGTGCACGGCGGTCCGTAGCGGCGATGTCTTCGCGCGGACGGCGCTCGACGAGTGCCGTTCCGTCTGGGAAAGCCTGATCGTGTCGCTCGTGCATCTGACCGATCCATCGGTCGTCGTTCTGAGCGGCGGGTTTATGAAGTCCGCTGATCTGTTTCTCGACCCCTTGCAAGACGGGGTCCGAGATCGAATGTGGGATCCTTCGAACTGTCCCGAATTCCTGGTCACAGATCAGCCGGACCTCTCCGCCCTGAGGGGCGCTGAGGCTTTGGTCAGGGAGGCGACCGATGGGCCGATTTCGTGACGCACCCAGCACCTTCGACCGGCGGCCCGTCACGCAGGTCAGCGATGACCCTGCACAGGTGTCGGCCGGATGGATCGACATCGCCGACCGGATTCGCAGACAGTTGCCGAACGGCGGTCGAACCGTCATCGCGGTGGAGTGCTATCCGGGCGTCGACCTGAGTAGTCTGGCGTCAGGCCTGGCCGGATCCCTGGCGCCTGACCTACTGATTAATGTGGAAGACTGCACACGTTCGAGATTCGAAATCGCCGACATGCTGCAACCTCATGTCACGGACGACCGTGTGTTCGGGCTTTTGAGCCATCACAGGCTCGTCGATTTCTACGATGAAGAAAAGCTGCAACGCCAGAAGCAGCAGATCGAGGCGGCATCGGGCATCCTCGTCGTCTTCGGCCACGGGGCAACGCTGGCCTGTGATCCCGACATCCTGGTGCTGGCCGACCTGCCGCGCTGGGAGGTCGAGCAACGCCACCGCGCCGGCCGGACAAACTGGCAGACCGACAATGCGGACGAGGACGCATTACGCAAGTTCAAGCGGGGTTACTTCATCGAGTGGCGGATCGCTGACTGGCACAAGCAGGCTCTGCTGCCGGAAATCGACTTTTTGCTCGATACCGTCCAGCCGGACGAACCCAAGCTCGTGGCCGGTTCGGATTTCCGGGAAGCCCTTCACCAGGTGGCCCGGCGCCCGTTTCGTCTTGTGCCCTGCTTCGAACCGGGCGTCTGGGGCGGCCAGTGGCTGCGAGAGGTTTGCGATTTACCCGACGGCCCGCCGAATTATGCCTGGAGCTTCGACTGCATCGTCGAAGCAAACAGCCTGCTGTTGGGTTTTGGGGACAGAACCGTCGAGATCCCGGCTATCGACCTGGTCCTCATGGAACCCGAGGCATTGCTCGGCGCGCGCGTTTACGCCCGTTTCGGTCCCGAGTTCCCGATCCGGTTCAATTTCCTCGACACGATGGATGGTGGCAATCTCTCACTGCAGGTGCACCCGCGGACCGAATACATGCATCGCGTCTTCGGGTTCAGGTACACCCAGGACGAGAGCTATTATCTGATGGATGCTGGCGAAGACGCCTGCGTTTACCTGGGCGTCACAAACGGCACCGCGCCCGAGACGATGATGCCTGCGCTGGAAGCGGCGCAGGCGGGTGGAGCGGACTTCGACGACTCCAGATTTGTCAATCGTTGGCCCGCGAAAAAGCACGATCATTTCCTGATTCCCGCCGGCACCGTCCACTGCTCCGGTCGGAACACCGTCGTTCTGGAAATCTCCTCCACGCCTTACGTCTTCACTTTCAAGCTTTGGGACTGGGGCCGGGTCGGCATGGACGGTCGACCGCGTCCGGTCCACCTGGGCCACGGCCGGGCTGCAATCCAGTTCGAGCGCGACATGGACTGGACCCGGCGTGAACTAATCAACCGGTTCGAGCCGTTGCACAAAGGCGAGAACTGGCGGGAGGAACGGACCGGCCTGCACGAAACCGAATTCATCGAAACCCGGCGTCACTGGTTCTCGGGCCCCGTGCCCCATGAGAGCGGCGGCAGTGTGAATGTGGTCAATCTATGCCAAGGAGACGCAGCCGTCGTCGAGAGCCCGAGCGGCGCCTTCCCACCATTGCGCATCCACTATGCCGAGACAATCGTGATTCCGGCCGCGGTGCGGTCTTATACCGTACGTCCGGCGCAGCGTGACTCGGGCGAGCTGGCGACCATCAAAGCCTTCGTGAGGGCGTGATCATGGCGATGATTTCGACCCTGCATGTGGTCAACCATACCCATACTGATATCGGGTTCACGGACTATCCCGAGACCGTCCAGCGTCAGCATTGCGGCATCATCGACGAGGCATTGGCGGTGTGCGAACGGCAGGCACATCGGCCCGACGAGGCGCGATTCCGATGGACCTGCGAAATTGCCTGGACAACGGCGAAGTGGTTCGACCAGGCGTCGACGGCCGACATCGAGCGTTTCCGCAACCTCCATGCGGACGGCCTGCTGGCGGTCAACGCCATGCCGTTCAACTGGACGCCGCTGGTTTCACCGGCATTGGCCGTCCGTTCACTGCGGCCGCTGGCGCGCCTGAAGCGCGACTACGGCATCGACACGCGAACGGCGATGCAAGGTGACGTCAACGGGCTTGGCTGGTTCTGGATCGACATCCTAAGCGCTCTTGGAATCGACAGCCTGGTGATGGCGACCAATCCCCACCGCGGTATGCCGGTCGACACCATGATGCGGCTGTTTCGATGGCAGACGCCCTCGGGGAATTCGTGCCTGACATTGCATGGGTGGCATTACACAGCAGGCGCAAACACGTTCTACGTCGGCGACGACGATCTAGACCGGTCGCAGGCCGCCTTCGACAAAGTGCTGGCCGAAGTAGAGGCGCGCGGCGCCTATCCCCTGGACATTGCGATGGTGCAGTTGACCAACGCAGCGGCTCCCGACACCGGTTATCCGACCGAGTCCGCCTCGGATTTTGTCGAGCGGTGGAACGGCGAAGGCCGGACGCCGCGGCTGGTGTTGTCAACATTGGATCAGGCGATGGGGGCGATCGCCGAGCGTGCCGCCGACACAACCGTCGAGACGGCGATTGGCGACTGGACGGACTTCTGGTCGGACGGCGTCGGGTCCACGGCCTTCGAGACGGCCGTCGCCCGGGCGGGCGAACGGCTGTTGCCGGCTGTGGAAACGATCCACGCATTTCTCGATGGCGGCGACGATCAACTGCTGGACCATGCGGCCGAACAGCTGGCGCTGTACGACGAACATACCTGGGGGGCCTTTTCGTCGGTCGCCCAGCCGGACTCACCTTTCTCCCGATCCCAACTGGCTTGCAAATGCGGGTTTGCCCATCGCGGCTTTGCCGTCACCCACGAAATTCTGGCCACCTCGGCGAAGGACCTTGCCCGCCGCATCACCGGCGGTCAGGTGGAGGGCGACATTCGGTTCCGTCGCGGAACCGACCCACCGATTCCCATTGAGGATCAGTCCTACTTTGTGCTCAATCCGTCGGGGCAGCCGTTGAGCGTTCGCTGGGGCGTCCCTTGGGACTATGGCGGCGCCGCGCCTCAGCGCGTGCTGCAATCCTTGCTGCGATCTGAATACATGCCAGGCATGGACGTTGAGCGGACAGGTCTGGCAAGGTCCGGAATTCACGTCATCAAGTCGGACTTGCCGGCCTACGGCTTTGCCGTCGTCAGACCCGAGCCGGCGCGACAGGCCCCGTCGGAAAAGACGGGGCCGGATTGGATCGAGAATGATCACTTCAGGATCGAGGTCTGTCCCGAAACCGGCGCCTTGAAGGCAGCGATCTGGAAAAGGACCGGACGGAACCTGTCCGACGCCAGGGCGCCCATGGCACAAATGCTCTACGAGACGCTTGCCGATCCGTCCCTGGGACGGAACGCCATTTTCGGCGGTCACGATTTCGACGGCTGGCGCCTGGACACCTTCAACTGGCCGCGCCGTAAGCCGGATTTCCAACGCTCGACCGCTGCTAAGGTTCGCGTCCGCGAAGGCCGCTGGACACCCCTTGGGCTGGAGATCGATGTCGGACTGGACTGGCCGGGCCGGCAATCCGCGACCGTGACCTATCGGTTGCCGACGGACGACGACAGCATCCATGTGGACACGCTCATCCACAAGGCACCGATCGAGGAGCCAGAGTCCCTCTATGTCTGTTTTGGTCTGCCGGGCACGCATCCCGAGTTTCACCTCGATGTCGGGGACCACACGATCAACCCGCTTCAGGAACAACTCCCGCACACCTCCCAGGGATGGACCGCGGTTCAGACCTTCGCCGCACTTGCCACGTCCGAAGGCGCGCTAACCGTGGCAACACTGGACACGCCTTTGGTGCAGATCGGCGGGATCCAGACCGAGAATCCGTTGCAACGGGAAATCAAAGCGCCGCGTCTGGCGTTCTGGGTGTTGAACAATCATTGGGACATGAACTTTGCAGCGAGTCAGTCGGGCCGGATTCCCGCACGCTTTCGGATCAAACCGTCGGCGCAGTTCGATCCGATCGAATCGGAGCGCTTTGCCATCCAGGCCCTGACCGCACCGGTGATCGTGCGAACGTACGACGCCGAACCGCGCGAGGCCCAGCCGGCGGTACGGGTCGACACCGCAAGCGACATCGCTTCGCGACTGTCGACGATAGACGGCCAGCCGGTACTGGCGCTACGCAACCAGACCGGGCAAGAGGCGAGGTTGACGGTGTCCTTTGCGGACCGGGAACCCGTTGCGGTCACAGAGATTTCCGCCCTGGGCGACGAACTGACGCAACGGAAACTGGCGGGTGACGGCAGTCTGCCGACAATCACACTGGCACCGCACCAGGCATCACTTTTTCGCATTGATTTCCAAAAAGCCTGCGAGGCCCCATGACAGCGTCCAGACTGTTCAGCAAAGGTTACCAGCCGTCGGGTCCGGACCGGCTTGTGGACAGGTCGGGCATCGACGCCGTACTCGCGGAATGCGCACGCCAGCATCAGGATGCCATGGAAACCGTATCGGGCGCTTCGGAAGCCGCCGACAGGCTGGCGGAGACAATTGAGCGTACCGGCCAGTTGTTACTGCTCGGCATGGGTGCCTCACACTATGTGAACCAGATCGCCGCCGCCCGATTCCGGGCGGCCGGCGTCGCGGCGGTTGCCATGCCGGCGTCGGAAGCGCTCTACACGGGCCTGCCCTCATTAGACCGGCCGGTCGTCCTGGTATCGCAATCAGGCGGGTCCGCCGAGGTCATTAAATGGCTGAACGGACAGGACTCGCTGACGGATGTCTTCGGTCTGACACTGGATACCGCAGGCACTCTGGGAAAGCGCGTACCCAGCGTGATCGCGGCTGGCGGACCGGAGAAAGCATTCGCCGCCACCCGGAGCTTCGCGCTCACTATGGCGCTCTATGCCGTAATCCTTGCACGGATGAACGGCGCCGGCGCCGATCTGCTGCCGACGGAAGAACCCCCGGTCCACGCGCAGGTCGAAGCGGGAATCGCGGCGCTGGAAAGAGTGAAGGCCTTTGCAGCCTCGGGGCGCGGGAGCTTTGACGGCATGGCGGGCATGGCGGCGCTCGGGATCATGGAGTTGACCCGATTGCCGGCGCTGGCGCTCGAGGGCGGCCAGTTGCGGCACGGGCCAGTTGAAATGTTGGGCCCGGAAACCGGTGTCATTCTGTTCCGGCCGGCCGGACCGAGCGCCGGCGCCTGGGAGAGCATCGCCGGCTTCTGCAGCGCAGCGGGCGCCCCGCTGGTGGTCTTCGACGCCTCCGGCGAACCGCCGCTGGAAGACGCTGTAACGCTGGACTTTCCGCCCGGAGACGGTCTTGCCAGTCTGTACGCCATGGCGCCCACACAGCAAGCCTTGACGATCGCACTGGCCAGCCGGTTCGCACACAATGCCGGTCAACCGCTCTATTGCGGCAAGGTGACCACAAGCGAATGACCCGGTCGCGCAAGAACCGGCCCACCATCGTAACGGTCGCCAACCAGGCCGGCGTTTCCCCCACCGCCGTCTCCCAAGCGCTGCGCGACACCGGGCGCCTCTCCAAGGCGACCCGAACGCGCATCATCAAGGTCGCGAAGGAACTCAACTACGTTTACGACCGGCGGGCCGCGGCCTTCAGGACCGGGCAGTCTCAAGAGATCGGTTTGCTGATCCACAACATCGCCAACCCTTTCTATGCCGAGGTCACGATAGGGGTGAATTCCCATCTCGAGAGCCTCGGCTACCTGGTCTATCTGTTGGATGCCCAGGACGATCTGGACCGGCAGCTCCGCTTCTTGCACTCCATAAGGGAAGGCGGCGCCGCGGGCCTCATGTGGTGCCCGGCCTACGGGACAGACGACGAGACCGTGGCCTGGGTGCAGGAGTCAGGCATCCCCACAGTTTCTATGCTGCGGCCGATCGAAGGCCACCCGTTCGACCATGTGGGCGTCGACAATTTCAGCGGATCCAGGCTCGCGACTGGCCGCCTGATCGAGCTCGGGCACCGGCACGTCGCCTTTGTGGGTGGCCGCAAGGAATCCAGGGTTCGCCAGCATCAATACGGCGGTTATGCCAGCGCTCTGTCTCTGGCCGGTCTGGCGGCCAATCCCGCCTTTGACATACCCTGTGCGGCAGACAAGGGCGCCGCCGCCGAGGCAACCGAGCGCTTGGTCCGGACGGCGCCCGAAATCACCGCGATCGTCGGTTATAACGATCCGGTCGCTTTCGGCGCGATGCTGGGGCTGCAGCGGGAGGGACTGGTGCCCGGCAAGGATGTCTCGGTCACCGGGTTCGACGACGTCTCGGAGGCCGCCCACTGGACACCGTCCCTGACCTCCGTTTCCGTCAACGCCCGCAGGATTGGCGCAGAACTGGCGGACACGCTGCTGCGGCGGAAGGAGGATCCCGACAGCGGGGTCCGGTCGATCAATTTGCCGGTGGCACTGATTGAGCGGGAATCGACGGGGCCGGCTCCGGAATCGGCGCGCTAGGCCCTTGGGCCGTCGCTTGCGGCCCGTTGGTTATGATTAGGTCGGGAGTGTTGCCCAGCGACAGAAATCGAGCCGCCGTCGGCCAAAGGCTAGGCCGGTTCCTTGGTGGCCTTCTTCTTGTCGTGGCTGGCGATCACGCGGTTGACGCGCTTGAGAAAACCCCGGGGCTCGGTCGCCTTGAGGATGTAGTCGTCGCCGCCGGCGGACAGGCAGGCCTGGACGGTCTCGGGGTCGTCGGCGCCGGTCAGGAAGATGATCGGCCCGAAATAGTTCATTTCCTGCCGTAGGTGTTTGCAGGTGTCGATGCCGCTTTTCTTCGGCATGCGGACGTCGAGGATGACGGCCCTGGGATCGCGCGAGTTCTGCTCGACGATCTCGAGGCACTCAGAGCCGTTGCTGGCCGTCAGCACGTAGTAGCCGTGGGTTTCCAGCACTTCGCCATAGAGGCATCGGACGACCGGATCATCCTCTGCCAGTACGATCAGTCCAAAAGCCATGATTCAACCTCGGTCTTCGCGCCGCTTGGCGTGCAACTGTGCGTGGCGCGGATTAGACAACATCAACGTTCACAAGGAGTTAAGACCGCCGTCCAGGTCGGTCACTTAAGGGTTCTTTAGGCGCGAAGCATTAGGTTAACCGCCGATTTGCCGTCCTCGGGACACCTGGCGAGACGGCTCGCGTCCCGGCTCCGGCACCCCAAGCTCCAGGAGACTGGCCCGATGTTCAGAGCGATCATCCGACTGGCGGTGCTCGCGTCCGCCTGCATGCTGTTCACCGCCGCCAGCCAGGGCGCCGATAGCGGAGCGACGTCCGCCCAAAGCCAGATCGCCGCCCGTTCCCAGACGATTACCGTCGGCCGAGTCTCCAGTGACACGGTCAAGACCGCAAAACGGCTTCAGGCCCTGGCCAAGTATCTGGCTGAAAAACTGAAGCCAATGGGCATCTCCGAGGGTAAGGCTGTCGTCGCCCGCAGCAACGAGGAAATGATCTCCATGTTGCAACGCGGCGAGGTCGACATCGTATCGGAATCCGTCTTTTCCGCCCTGCAGTTCGCCGATGAAGGCGGCGCACGGCCGATCCTGCGCGAGTGGAAAAAAGGCGTCGCCTCCTATCACACCATCCTGCTGACCCGAAAGGGTTCGGGACTCCGCAGCCTGAACGACCTCAGGGGCAAGGTGATTGCTTTCGAGGACCCCGGATCGACGTCCGCCTTCTATATCCCGCTCGCCATGTTACGTCAGGCCGGCCTGGAGACGGTTGAGGTGAAGCACGGGCAAAAGCCGCCGCCAGGCAAGGTTGGTTACATCTTCACCAACGGTGAGGTGAACGTAGCGGCCTGGGTTTCGAAGGGACTGGCCGATGCCGGCGCCATCAGCAACCTCGACTGGGACGACATCGGCCGGACACCGAACACGCTCAAGGCCACCTTGGAAATCTTCGACACCAGCCCGCCGGTCCTGCGCTCCGTCCTGCTGGTGCGCGGCGACATGCCGGACGATCTGCGTCGGGCCGTCAGCGACGTGATGACCCGGATGCATGAGGATCCGGAAGGCAAAGAGGTCTTGAAGACATACTACAAGGTCAAAAAATACGACGCGATTTCAGGCACCGTCGCCCAGGACCTGGAAGGGATCCGTCGTCTGGTTCCGTTGCTGCAAGACGTCATGATGTAGATGCGGCTTAGAGCACGTTATGCCTTTGGTCTTCTGGGCCTGATCACATTTGTGGTCGCCATCGTTTCTGGAGTTTCCCTGCTCCAGGTCCGATGGCTGTTGGAGGAGGTCCAACGTTCGAGCACGGAGGAGATTGCCTCCGCGCTCGAACACCAGTTGTCGGAGGCTGGTCTGGCCAATGCAGGCCAGCTTGCCGCAACTCTGGGTGAGCACCTCTACCACTTTGAACTCGATAGGATCCATTCGCTTTTGGCGCCGGTCCGCGAACAGGAAGCGGTCGCGGAACTATTCGTTTTCGACAGGGAAGGCAGTGTCGTTCACGACGGAACCGATACGCTGGAGGCATTCGGACGCATGATCACCGACCACCCGGGAGTCGCTCAGTTGCTCGCAGGTGGTGGGGCGAACGCGGTAATCGAGGGTGAGATACTGCATGTCGCGGCTCCCATCTACGTCGGCAATGAGTTTCTGGGCGGGGTAATGATCGACTACTCCGCGGACGCCGTGCACAAAGAGATTGCCGACCTGCGGGCCGCGCTGGAGACGATCAGCGACCAGGGAACGAACGACTTTGTCACCATAACCATCGGCGTGTTTGCGGCCCTGAGCGCCGCCGGTATCGCCATCGCGTTCATCGTGTCGCGCGAACTGGCGCAGCCGATCACCGCCCTGGCCTGGCTGGCACAGCGAATCGGCAAGGGACAGTACGACACCAAAGCCGAGATCCAGCGCGAGGACGAAATCGGCGATCTGTCCGCTGCGATCCATCAGATGGCGAACGACCTGAAATCGACGCACAACGCGCTGAGATCGGCCAAGGAAGAGGCTGATCTCGCCAGCAAGTCGAAGAGCCAGTTTCTGGCGAACATGAGCCACGAGATCCGCACGCCGATGAACGGCGTGCTCGGCATGACCGACCTGCTGTTGAAGACCAACCTGACCGGCCGACAACGTCGCTTCGTCAATGTCGTTCGTCAGTCGGCCGAGACCCTGCTTCATATCATTAACGATATTCTCGATCTTTCGCGCATCGAAGTCGGCCATTTCGAATTGGATATCGTCGATTTCGACTTGCACGAGCATGTGCACGACATTGCCGACCTCCTGGCCGAATCGGCACAGAACAAGAAGCTCGAACTGGCGGTGCGCGTCGACGAGAATGTGCCTCAGTGGGTGTCCGGCGATACCAGCCGGATCCAGCAGGTCCTCGTCAATCTGATCGGCAACGCCATCAAGTTCACCGAGGAAGGCGAGGTGGTTCTGACATTGTCCGCCTCGGACTACGCGGAGTCAGGATGTATCCGGTTCGAAGTGAGTGATACCGGCATCGGCATTCGCCCCGACATCAAGGCGACCCTATTCGAGGCATTCCGCCAGGCGGACGAATCCATCACCCGGCGTTACGGCGGCACCGGACTGGGCCTGACGATCGCAAACCAGCTCGTCACCATGATGGATGGCCAGATCGGCGTCAAAAGCGAGCTTGGCCGCGGATCCACATTCTGGTTCACCGCCAGCCTGCCGGAAACCAGGGCGCGCAGCCCGATCGGCGAGCGCCCGTCAAATCTGGCAGGCCGCCGCATCCTCGTCGTCGACGACAACGCCACGAACCGCGAAATCCTGGAGTCGTCGGTGAAGGCCTGGCACGGAATTGCCGAAGTGGCGTCCAACGGACCGACGGCCTTGCAGATGATGCGCGCGTCCGCTCAGTCGAAGCGACCCTTCGACCTGGCCATCCTTGACCTGATGATGCCCAGCATGACCGGCATCGAGCTCGCGGCGCATATGAAATCGGATCCGGGGCTTTCCGGGACGGCGATCGTCTTGCTGACATCGATCACGTGGCAGGGAGACCGGAATGCGGCCAAACATGCCGGCATCGACGCAGTTCTGACAAAGCCGGTTCGTCAGTCGGAGCTGTACGACACCATTCTGTCCGTATTGCTTGGCTTCCAGGATCGCGCTGCACCCTCCCTCCAGTCCGATGCCGCAACCAGCTTGGTCAGCAGCGGACCCCGCCTGAAAGGCTGTGTGCTGGTCGCCGAAGACAATCCGGTGAACCAGGAGGTTGCCAAGGAGTATCTGGCCAGCCTCGGCTGCACGGTGATCAGTGCGAACAACGGCTTGGAAGCCTTGGCAGCGTTCGAGCGCGGCGGATGCGACCTCATCATGATGGACTGTCAGATGCCGCAGATGGACGGGCTGGAGGCGACCCGCGCCATCCGCCTGCGCGAGAGCGAACGGCAGGTCGACAACGCCGTACCGATTGTAGCCGTGACCGCCCATGCCTATGAGAACGATCGCGATATGGCCCTCCAGGCCGGTATGAACGACTATCTCAGCAAGCCGTTCAGCCAGGAGGAACTCTATCAGAAGCTGGAACCCTGGCTCAGCCGGAGCCCGGCCCGTCAAATCGATGGTCCGGGGATTCCTGCGGAACCCGCAGAGCGCGCACCAGATTCGAGACGAAACGATTCCCAGGTGCTGGACAGGAAGGTTCTGGACAGCCTGTGCGCCGTGAAGGCCGACGGATCGTCGGATCTCCTCGTACGCGTTGTCACCACTTATCTGGAGCACGCCCCCAAGCAGGTGTCCGAGATTGGCACGTCGTTCACGGCCGGGGACATCGAAACCATTCGCGAGGCAGCGCACAGCCTCAAATCCAGCAGCGCCAATGTCGGCGCCCGCAGTTTCGCAAACCTATGCCGCAAGCTGGAGTCGGCGGCGCAAAAAGGCGACGAGGACAAGGTGGCCAGACTGGTCAACCGGATCGACGGCAGGTTCCAGGCCGTCCGCGAGTCGCTCGAGGCCGAGCTTTCGGCCCGTATCAAGGAGAACGCGTGAGATGGACGCGACACCAGACATGACCCAGGCGCCGCTGATCCTGATCGTCGATGACGATACGGTTCAGCGGGTGATTTTCCAGGAAACCCTTACCGAGGCGGGCTATCGCGTCGAAGAAGCCAGCGACGGTGTCGAAGGCCTGGAAGCGGCCCACAAGCTTCAACCCGACTTGATCATGCTCGACGTCATGATGCCGGAAAAGGATGGCTACGAGGTTTGCCGCGAACTGCGTGCGGATCCCCGGCTGGAGCACGTTCCGGTGATGATCGTCACCGGCCTTGATGACGTCGAATCGATCGAGATGGCCTTCGTGGCCGGCGCGTCGGACTTCCTGACCAAGCCAGTAAACTGGGCGCTGCTGCACTACCACGTGATGTATCTGCTGCGCACCAGCCGGATGGAAGAGGAATTGCGCCAGGCGAAGGAGGCGGCAGAGGGCGCCAGCCGGGTAAAGTCGGAATTCCTGGCCAATATTAGCCACGAAATCCAGTCGCCGTTGAACCGGATCATCGGCTTCTCTGAACTGATCCAGGCCCAAAAGCACGGTCCGCTCGAGGAGAGCTACCGAGGTTACGCCCAGGAGATCATCGACAGTGGCAAAGGTCTCATCAAGGTCATGGAAGGGATTGTCGAGCTGGCCAGGGGCGATGCGGGAGCGATGGAAGCGTCGCGAGAGACCATCGATCTCAAGGCCGCTATCGACAAGGCGCTGACAGAACACAAGCTCTTTGCCGCTCAGCAGTCGGTCGCCATTGAATCCGACGTGCCGGCGGGCCTTCCGCGTTTGGTGGGAGACAAGCGCATGCTTGCCCAGCTTCTGAGCAATCTACTGTCCAATGCCATCAAATTCTCGGCCGAAGGGAACACCGTGGGCATGTCGGTCATATCCAATGCCGACGGTTCGATGACCCTATGCGTGCGCGACAGCGGTGCCGGCATGGGCGATGCCGATCTGCAGACGGCGCTGACGCCGTTCAGTCAGCTGGAGGGCGGCCTTGACCGGCCCCAGGAAGGGGCAGGACCGGGCCTGCCGCTCGCGGTGATGTTCGCCAAGCTGCATGGCGGGACGCTGGAGGTGGAAAACCAGACCGGTGGCGGAACCCTGGTCAAGGTTACCTTTCCGGCCAAGCGGTGCCTGGCCGGGGCGCACGAGCCTGCCTGAGCCTGCTAGTCGTCCTGCGTATCGTTCTTGCCGCGTGCGGACCCCTGCCCGGCATTCCGGGCTACGAACCGGCGGTCTTCGACCAGCTGCAGCAGATCGAAGGAACTGAGAATCCCGACCACGCGTTTTTCGTGCGTGACCACCACGTGGTGGATCCGGTTTTTCCGCATGATCCGCGCCGCAACATGCACATCGTTATAGGCCGGAACGGTATAAACCCGATCCGTCATGATCGCCTTGATCGGCGATCCGCCCTTGAGGTCGCCGATCAGATCGGCGGATGACACGATTCCCAGCGCCTCGTCGTCGGGGCCGATAACCGGAATGGCGTGAATCCGGTTGCGCTCCATGAGGCCGCGTACATGGTCGACCGAGTGATGCGGCTGAGCGGTCACGACGCGGGCGACCATGAGGTCGTTGATCTTGACGTTCATACGCTGGACCTTCTTCCGACCGGGTCTCAGCGGTACCGGTTCCCCGCTCAACTGTCCCTCCCAACAGGTCGTGGCCGAGCCAGACCCAATTCGTTGCCGATTCTCCGCGTATGGTGCCCCCGGGGAGACTCGAACTCCCACTCCGTTGCCGGAAACAGATTTTGAGTCTGC
>Ga0066187_1000053_pt1 | contig 58004 bp, 58 predicted proteins | sample WorMetexBAHAMAS1_FD_58706 | JGI IMG/M metagenome (GOLD analysis project Ga0066187, IMG submission 58706) | Marine gutless worms symbiont microbial communities from Max Planck institute for Marine Microbiology, Germany - Inanidrilus exumae... | ecosystem: Host-associated > Annelida > Digestive...
TTTTGCATGATCCCGCCATTAATGATATGCAATGATGATAAAACGCTATTCAATGTATCGTTGATGGGCGGCGATCAATTCGTTGGCGACCTTTTCGAGTTTTCGGCCATCTGCAATGATGGCTTCTATAAGCGGCATAATGGCCTGAGAGCCCTTGGGGATCTCGAGTTCCAGCTTGTGCTGCTGAAAGCGCTGACCCGAACGACCTTTCTTAAATTTTTCAGAATCGGTACCAAGCTGCACCGCAGCCGTCCACATGGCAAAATCCGCCAGGTGATCCTTTATCGCCTTTTCGAGTTGGTCATTGTAAGTATTCGTCGCGATAAATCGGTTCATGGTGGTTTGCATCTTTTCCAGAGATAAGGTTGCATTCATCACGGCGTTCTGTACCGGAGATTTTTCTCTGACCACCGTATTGGTGGACTGGGAAACTTTATCGAGCACCACAAATCCTACGGTTCCGGCGATTACCACCAGAAACGCGATAAACATAAAGCCGCCGATTAATTTTTTTCCGATTGTCCACCGCATCGTAAGCCCCCCTTGTTTTAGTTTGTGCAAAACAATGCCTCCTTGCTTTTTTTGTTTTGCTATTATGACCCGTCCGCTTTTTTTACATGTCATTATTGATATGGACTGAAAAAGCGCTGACTTTAGCAGAAAATTGGAGCGGTCGAATATTTGTTGTTCATACGACTTTGTAGGGTTGCGCCGACGATTCCAATCGACCTGTGCATCTTGCTGTCGATCCGCATTTACGTTTTTTCCCTGAAACGGCCATCCGGCCGGGCGTTCAACCGGCCCAATCCCGACGCATCTGCAGCCTTGCCATGTGTCGGACAATCGTTTAATGATAGGCATGAAAGAACAGATGGCCCCTTCCAAATAGGTTGAGTCCCGATAGGATGACATGGTTCTAAATCCGATGCTGCCAACGCTTTCTAAATCCTACATAAACCGATTCCCCTTCCGATTGGCCACCACTTCTTTCATCTACCCGGACACCTGGTCGGCCAATGCCCGGGCACTAGCGCCTTTTCTGGATGAGGTCGAGCTGACTTTTTTTGAGAGTGCACCGGCTTCACTGCCGACAAGTGAAGAGATCGATCTTTTGTGCGGCGTATCCGAGGAGACAGGCGTTACCTACCATATCCACCTTCCGATCGACCTGAAACTGGGGGATCGGGATCCCATCGTCCGTACAAGATCCGTCCAGTCGATCACGGATCTGGTGGCAAAGACCCGACCACTCAATCCAGCCGCTTATACGGTTCACTTAGATCTGACTGAGGATTTGTCAGATACCAATGGGGTAGAAAAGTGGGTGATGCGAACTGCAGAGAGCCTCGACCGGATTCTGGAGACCGGTATATCGCCCCAACGGCTGGCGGTGGAAAACCTCAACTATCCCCTAGCGGTTGTCGAGGCGTTGATCGAAGACAAAAAGCTCAGCATTTGCCTGGATATCGGGCATCTTCACCTGATCGGCGACAGATTTCCGGACACATTCGACCGGTATGAGAATCGAATTTCCATCCTACATCTCTGCGGTGTCGGATGCAGGGGGGAACATCTGTCTCTGGATCAGCTGCCGGATCAGGAGATGGATTCGGTGGTGGAAAAGGCCCGAACCTTTTTAGGCACCGTTTCCCTGGAGGTATTTTCCATCGATCACCTGTTGTCGTCACTGAATAGATTTGAATCCGCCTGGATGGGAACGAACACTGGATCACCCGAAATCGTTTAAACCGGACGGAGAGGAGGAGAAATGGGGGATAACTACACCAAAATCGTAGAGGACAACCTCAAACGTCTCTTTGATCAACGATCTAAAGATCCCGAGTATGCTGCACCGGGAGACCCGGTGGATGACGGGTATGTGTTCAACGCATTCGGGGCGGTCTGCCGGGCGTCCCGCAGAGGAATATTCCTGGACAAAGAGCCGCAGACCGGTGTGAAGGGAATCATCATATCCCTTTATATGCTCCACACCGGTCCGGCGCCCATGCAGATGGAGCCGTTCCGGTCCTTCAAAGAGTTCCGGAATACGGCGCCGTATCACGGGGCCTTTGCCACCCACACGGAAAATATCCTGATCCCTAAAGTGGAGGCGATCCGCCGGTCGTTAGAATCGATCCGCGAGAAACTGAAGGGATGCGACGCCCCCGTGTCGGTTGGCGGCGATTTCGCATTTGTGGTCCGGCCCTTTCCGAAAGTCGCCCTGTGCTATATTTTCTACGAAGCGGACGAGGATTTTCCACCTTCCGTCACCTGCCTTTTTTCAAACAATGCAGACCGGTTCATGCCCAATGACGGTTTGGCGGACACCGGGGAGTATACTTCAAAAAAAATATTGGAAATTACAGCTCAACAAACGCGTTAAGTTTCAACATGATTTGCCGATATGCTGATAAAGCATAGGGACCACAGTGGTTTCCATGCGCCGAATCACATTGGAAAACATGCGATGAACTATAATCAGGAATGATGGAAGCCTCGGCACATCAGGATACCCCCGGGAAACCGACGGCGAGGATTGTCGCCGTTGGCGGTGCAAAGGGCGGGATCGGTAAAAGTCTTTTTGCCGCCAACCTGGGGGTTTATCTGGCCGATCAGGGCAAACGGACGGTTTTGGTCGATCTGGATCTCGGTGCGGCCAATCTCCATCTGCTTCTGGGCGAGTGGTCACTGGCCCGCAGGTTAGACGATTACCTGAATCGCGAGATCCCATCTTTGGAGGATGTACGGATCGGGACACGATTCGGCCCCGATCTCATCGGCGGCGGCGGCGGGCGACTCGGGTCGGCCAACATCCATTTTTCCCGAAAACTCAAACTGATTCGGGAGATCCGGAAGATCGACGCCGATTATGTGATACTGGACCTGGGCGGAGACACCGCTTACAACATCATCGATTTATACCTTGCGGCCGATACAGGCATAGTATTGACGACGTGCGATCCCACCTCCTACCTGGATGCCTATTCTTTCATCAAAATCGCCCTGTACCGGAAACTGGCGCGGTTATTCGGACCTGAATCGCCCCACCGAAAATTGATTCCTTCAGAATTGGTGCCCCTGTTTCGGGAATTTGCAATTGCCGCCGCCGGGAAAAACGGGGATGCGCTGAATCAGCTGCGGGCCCGAATCCTTTCAGCGGCGCCGGCGTTTCATCCTCATCTGGAGAGGATCATTGCCGAATTCAGCCCCTACATTCTGATTAACATGGTGCCAGAACCCTCGGAGGCCTTCTCACTTATCGAAAGATTGAAGCAGGTGACCCGGAAGATGTTGTCCATCCAGATCCGGTTTTTGGGCAGCATCCCTTTTGACCGGGATATCCAGATGAGCGTCCGGGATCTCACACCGGAAGTCAGCCACCATCCCAGCGGGCTGCTCGCCAGGAAAATCAAACGGATCACTGATCGAATCTAAACAAACGCGGTGGATCTTCTCCGTTCCCAACCATTTGTAAATACCTTGAATTTTGAATGATGTTTTGATACTAAGGCTTATCTGCAAGAAAATGCCGATAGGCCGCCACGGGCCTTTGGCGGTTTCCCTTTGCTGCGGATGATGCCGGCTGGAAATGCTCGTTGCCGGTTTGCCCCATACCATCCCATAATCTTTGACATCGGGGGTGCCATGGAGATTCGAACCCATCTGAAAATTGAACCGGCGCTTTGCGGGACGCCCCTTCACACCGGTGAAGGGACCAGCCGGGTCCAACTTTTGACCACGGAAAACATGGCTGCGGACAACAGGGGGCTCGTGCACGGCGGATTTATCTTCGGTCTGGCAGATTATGCCGCCATGATCGCAGTCAATCATCCCCATGTGGTGCTGGGTGGGGCGGATGTTAAATTTTTAAAACCGGTCCGCACGGGGGATACGGCCATTGCCGATGCACGGGTAAATGAAACCAAAGGGAAAAAACAGATGGTGGAGGTGACAGTGACCGTTGGGGAAGCGGCCGTGTTTGTGGGGAGCTTTGCCTGCTTCGTTCTGGACCGGCACGTTTTGGAATAGACTATTCTATATAGCCCTGAAAAGATAATAGGAGATCGATATGGGAAAAAGAATCGGCGTGTTGTTATCCGGATGCGGTGTATTCGACGGATCCGAAATCCACGAGGCGGTGCTGACGCTTCTCGCGCTGGATCGGGCAGGAGCCGAGATCATTTGCATGGCACCGGACGTGGACCAACTGCATGTGATTGACCATCTGACCCAAAATGTGGCTTCGGAAACGCGCAACGTACTGGTGGAATCGGCACGGATTGCCCGGGGAGATATCCGGAATCTCAAAGAGGTCCGGGTGGGGGAACTGGATGCGCTGATCCTGCCGGGTGGTTTCGGTGCGGCGAAGAATCTCAGCGACTTTGCCGTGAGCGGACCCGAGGCAACGGTGCATGAAGAGGTGCGCCGGATATTAAACGAGATGATGGATGCCGAAAAACCGGTGGGCGCCATCTGTATCGCACCTGCCACCTTGACCCGGGCGTTACCGGACCGGCATCCGGAGGTGACCATCGGAAGCGATGCGGATACAGCCGGGGCCATCGAGGCCATGGGCGGGCGACACCGAAATTGCACGGTGGACATGATTCATGTAGACGAAAAAAACCGGATCGTCACCACCCCCGCATACATGCTGGGTCCACGTATTTCTGATGTGGCCGTGGGAATCGAGAAGCTGGTGGAACGGGTTTTGGAAATGGTTGAGTAGACGCTTTGCCTGAGATCATAGAACTTCCCTTCGAATATGGAGCAACGATGAAGGAGATCATCTGCACGACAAACCGAATTCTGGAGATCGACCTGACAACCAAGGAGGTCGGCGAGTTCGAGGTATCCGAAGAGGACCGCAGGTTGTACCTGGGTGGAAAAGGGCTGGGACTCAAGTATCTCTATGACAGAATCTCACCGGGGATCGATCCCTTGGGAGGGGAGAATATCCTCGCATTGATGATGGGGGTCCTCCTGGGAACCGGCGCGCCCTGTTCCGGACGCTTTTCGGCGGTTACCAAATCCCCCCTCACCGATATTTTCACTGCGTCCTCCTGCGGCGGACCCTTCGGTATGGCTCTGAAAACAGCCGGATACGAGGGGATGCTCGTCTCCGGTCGGGCCCCCCAACCGGTGTTTATCAACGTCAGCGCCGACAATGTCGATTTCGTGGACGCCGCCGATCTGATGGGGATGGACACCCATGAGACCCAAGAGGCCCTTGATCTTAAGAAGACGCACGGCGCACTCGTGATCGGTCCCGCCGGCGAGAACCGGGTGCTGTTTGCCAACATCGCCAGCGGGCACCGATTCCTGGGACGCGGCGGGATGGGGGCCGTAATGGGGTCCAAAAACCTCAAAGCGGTCGTGGCACGGGGCGGTGCCTATAAAATGGTTCCCGCCAAACCCGGAAAATATGAAAAGGTTAAGAAAAAGGCGACCGCCTATATCAACGCCAATATCGTCACCTCCGATCTTTACCGTAATTACGGCACCAACGCTGGCACACGATTCTGTCATAAATCCCGTGTGCTTCCCATCCGAAACTTCAAACAGGGAAGCCATGAAGACGCCCCGGGGGCATCCGGGGAAGCCATGCAGACCCGGCATAAAACCCGATACAGTACCTGCAAACCGTGCACCATCCTGTGCGGGCACAAAGGAGAGTTCGAGAATGGAGATATCCGGCAGATCCCGGAATATGAAACCGTGGGTCTTCTGGGGTTCAGTATCGGAATCTTTGACAGCGAGTTGATTTCGCAGTTCAACGAAATCTGCTGCCGATCCGGTATGGACACCATTTCAGCAGGCGGAACTCTGGCTTGGGCCATGGAGGCGGGTGAAAAAGGATTGTTCCATTCCCCCCTGTCCTTTGGATCACCTGAAGGTGTGGCCGATACGCTGGAGAAAATGGCCCACCGCAAGGAGCACGGGGATGAACTGGCAAATGGCGTCCGGTATCTTTCCGGGAAATACGGTGGCCGGGAATTCGCCATGCATGTCAAGGGCCTGGAACTTTCGGCCTATGATCCAAGGGGGTCGTGGGGACAGGGACTCTCATATGCCGTCGCCAACCGGGGCGGATGTCACCTGTCCGCCTATCTGATCGCGATGGAGGTGTTTTTCGGGCTGCTCAATCCCCGGCGCACCGGCGCCAAACCTGAATTCGTGCGATTCTTTGAATCGGTAACCTGCTGCATCAACGCCCTCCATACCTGCCAATTCACCATGTATGCGTATATTTTAGAGACTCCCCTTACCAAGTACACACCCGATTTCCTATTGGGTATGTTGATGCAGCACCTGCCCAAGCTGGCCATCACCCTTACCGATTTCGGGCTCTACACCCGTCTGTGGTCGCTGTCTACCGGTATTCCAATCTCCAATCGCGCGTTTTTTAAAGCTGGAGACCGCATCCATGTGCTGGAAAGATACATGAACACCCGGGAGGGGATCTCCCGAAAGGATGATATCCTGCCGCCGAGATTATTGAAAGAGGGCAGGGCGGATGATGAAGAGGGCCTCACCGTACCGCTGGATTCGATGCTGGACCGATACTACCGGATTCGCGGATATGACAAAAACGGAATTCCCACGGATGCGACCTTGAGAAAACTGGGCATCCTGCCCCGTATCACGCGAGCCGAAAAAGCCGGGATCAAAAGCCGGGAAATCAGGCCTGGAAACAGATACCTGAAGCGCGGGTACGTGGGAACCATGCTTTGGTTCGTCGGGAGGGCCATTCAGGCCGCCGCCAGGGTGGATCCTGAGGTCAGATCGGAGATGGAACGGTTGCCGGAAGGCTTTACATTCGCATTGGGCGTCATGCCGGACGGTCCAGCGATGTTCGTCGGCAAGGATCAAAGCCAGCGTTTCCGGTACCTGGGTTGGAAGCAGGAGGGACGCAAGATCGACCTTTTCCTGAAAGTCAAAAATATCGAGGCGGCTTTTATGCTCTTTACCTTTCAGGAGAGCACGGCAACGGCGGTGGCGCATGATCGTCTGGTGGTGGATGGCGACCTGGGATCGGTATGCCCGGTGGTACGGATCATCGATATGGTAGAAGTGTATCTCCTGCCGAGGCTTCTGGCGCAGCTGGCAGTAAAGCGCTATCCCAGCTGGTCATTGGGTCGAAAAGTGTGGAAACGATTTCTTGTTTACGCTAGAACCATTTGTGGCTACTAAGGAGCTTGAGCGATGCTGCAGGATGAATTTACATTTCTCTGTTCAGTCAAAATCAATTCCGGGAATCGGGCGCTGGAACATTTGCCCTTTGAACTGGCCGCCCTGGGCGCCGGCAAACCCCTGCTCCTGACCAACGGCGCCCGGCGGCGAAAAATCCTCCAAAATGCCTTTAAGAACTCTGGTTTAACTATTTGTATATATGATAAAATAAGTCGTGAACCCAAACCCGGCGACATCCTGAAACTGTCGGAATTATACAGGAGCAATCGATGTGACGCCCTGATCGTTGCCGGAAGCGGAAGGGAAGTAGATGCGGCCAAAGCGGTGAACCTTCTGGTCTCCCACGATTGGGATCGCCTGGAGCGCGCCGCGTCAGAAGAAGCCATCTCGGGACCCTTAAAACCGTTTGTGGTGATTCCGACGATCTCCTGTGACGGATCTGAGGCAACCGGGAGGGCGGAAGCCGGTGGTACCACCTTTGAGTCCCCTTTTCTCATGCCCGACCTGGCGGTGCTGGATACCCGGATGATGTGGAAGTCCGATCTCCCCCACCAACCGGATCCATTTCTGGCCGCTTTGACCCATTCTGCAGAAGCCTGCACCGGTTCCATGAAAAATCCGGCGACAGAGGTCTATGCCGCCGCTGCGGTACAATTGCTGTCCGAAAATCTCCTGCATGTGGCAAATAACCCGTCGGACCGGAAAGGGCTTCTCCGCCTGGCCAATGCGGCCATCATGTCCGGTTGCGCATTTTCCAACACCTCCCCCGGAATGGCCCATCATCTGGGTCGGGCGACCGGTGAACTGCACGACATCCCGCAGGGTATCTGCATGGGGCTTCTGTTGCCGTATACGCTTCAATATCAAATCGTTAAAAAAGAAGGCGGCTTGTCCGATCTCCTGCTTCCCATGGCCGGTCCGGAGGTGTTTGCCCGCACCGCGGAGGATCTGAGAGCACCGGTGGCCGTCAACATGATCTATGCCCTGTTGTATGATCTGAACAAGATCTGGAAGGGGGGGCTGCCCTTGACCTTGAAAGAGACGGGTCTTGAAAAAGGGGCGCTTGAGTCAATCGCCCAACGGGCTATGGAAAATGCCCCCGAACTGTTTGAACTGAATGAACTCAGTACCGTATTGTTCCACGCCTGGGATGGGCATCCCATGGTGTTGCTCTGAAAGCCGCATAAACAATGAGATGATTTTTGAACCGGACACCCTCGAAAGTGACAAGGAGAGAAAGTGTACATACCTGATTATTATGAATATTATTGTCGGGTAAAATTGATATCCGGATTTCGTGCCCTAGAGGAGATCCCGCGGTTGCTCCGTGGCCTTAACGCTGCGAGGCCGATGATTGTCACCGACAAAGGGGTGAGTGGTGCGGGGCTGCTCGACATTCTCACAACGGCCTTTTCGGATGAAATTGTCGTTGGGGCGCTGGCGGACGACGTTCCGGCGGACTCCGAATTGAAGGTGGTGAACCGGTTGTCGGCCGTTTACCGTGCAAAGGGATGTGATTCCATCATCGCCCTTGGAGGAGGCTCCGTGATGGATACCGCCAAGGGTATCAACATCGTGGTGTCGGAAAATGCCGAAGACTTGATGGATTTCACCGGCGCCGGAGCCCTGAAACGGCGACTGAACCCTTTGATTGCCATACCCACTACCGCCGGCACCGGTTCGGAGGTGACCCTGGTCGCAGTTGTAGCGGACCATGAAAACCGGCGCAAGATGCTTTTCAATTCCTATTTTCTTCTTCCGGATGCCGCCATCCTGGACCCGCGGATGACCCTGACCCTGCCGCCTGCAATAACGGCTTTCACCGCTATGGATGCGCTTTGCCATGCGGTTGAGGCCTATACTTGCCTGGCCAAGAATCCCCTGAGCGACGCAGCGGCTTGGCGGGCGATTTCCCTCATCAGCCGGAACCTGCTCAAGGTGATTTCTGAACCCGGCCATGAAAAGGGGCGTCTTTCCCTCGCCATCGCAGCAACCCTGGCCGGAATGGCCTTCTCCAATTCCATGGTGGGGATGGTCCATTCTCTGGGGCACAGTGTGGGCGCCCTTTGCGGCGTCCCCCACGGCACCTGCATGGCAATTCTGCTGCCCTACGGGCTCGAATACAACCTGCATAAAAACGGTCGCCATACGGCTGAACTACTATTGCCCATGGCCGGACCGGATGTCTATGCACGTACACCGGAGCATTTGAGAGACCAGGAGATGATCGCACGCGTCCGCCGTCTCAACCGGGATCTCAGGGAGGCCACCGGCGGTGCCCATGCCTGCAGCTTAAAAGAGGTGCAGGACCGTGACGGCAATCCCATGGTAACGGAGGATCATTTGCCGGTCATCGCCGAGTACGCGCAGAATGACGGTTCCATCCTGTACAATCCGGAGGATCTGAACCAGGCGGATCTTTTGACCGTCATTCGAGCGGCCTTCGAAGGGGATCCGCTGGGACCGAGGTGAGATACCAATGCAGGGGCTTTTCGTCCATTCCGGTAACCGGCTCGAAATACTGGCGGATGAACTGGCCCGACTGATCTCCCGCCCCTTGACAAACGCCATCGCCCCGGAGGTCATCGTTGTTCAGAGCCGGGGGATGGCGCGCTGGCTCTCCCTCCAACTGGCCTCTCGAAACGGTGTCAGTGCCAACTGCCGTTTCCCATTTCCCAACGCCTTTCTTGAAAGCCTTTACACCAGCCTGTTTCCCGATGGAGGCGATCCGAGCGCGTATGACACCGGGCACCTCGCTTTCCGTTTAATGGCGCTGCTTTCCGAGCTTTCAGACCAACCCGGTTTCGAGGCGTCCAAGACCTATTTGACGGACGATCCGGTCGGTCTAAAACGCTATCAACTCGCTTTAAAAATCGCCGATCGATTGGACCAGTACCAGGTCTTCCGCCCCAAGATGGTCTTGGATTGGGAAAAGGGCATTGAATCCCACTGGCAGGCCCGGTTGTGGCGACGGCTTTCTTCGGAAATCGAGGCACCGCATCGAGCAAGGATGCAGATAGCCCTCCTCCGACAACTCCGGGCAGATCACCTCGACATCAAAATCGACACTGGCCGGGTCTTTATGTTCGGTATCTCCTATCTCCCCCCGTTTCATTTGAGTGTCCTTGCGGCCATTTCCCGTCATGTGGAACTCCATCTGTTTCTCCTTAACCCCTGTATGGCGTATTGGGCGGATATCGTTTCGGAGGGCGAGATCCGTCGGATCCGGAAAAAATATCCAACGCCGGTTTCTGAAAGCGAATCCCTCCATCTCCATAGAGGAAACCGACTGCTGGCTTCCATGGGAATACAGGGAAGGGATTTTGGGTCGCTGATCAGCGGAATGGAAGCCCAGTTCAGCGAATATTTTGTCGAAACCGAAGGGGACGGACTGTTGCATGAAATCCAGCGGGACATCCTCCTCCTCGAGGATCGGGGAACCGGATCCGATTCCGGCCGGACGCCCCTTTTGTTGGATAAATCGATACAGATCCACTCCTGCCATAGCCCCATGAGAGAGATCGAAATCCTGCATGACCAGTTGATGGACATGCTGGAAGAAGACCCGGATCTACTGCCGGGAGACATTTTGGTGATGACGCCGGACATGGACACGTATGCCCCCCTCATCCGGGGCATTTTTGAATCACTTCCCGACGAAAACCCGCAGATTCCCTTTGCCGTTTCCGACCAGACCCCCGTGACGGCCAATCCCCTTTTGGAAGGGTTTATCAGACTACTCGAAATGAAGGAGGGAAGATTGGGGGTCCGGGAGGTAATGGCCCTGCTTCAAGCCCCGGGTGTCAAGGAAAAATTCGGTATCCGTTCGGCCGACATTCCGGTGATCGAGTACTGGTTGAGAGACACCCGCGTCTGCTGGGGACGGGATGAACAGTCGCGTTTGGCATCGGGGGGTCCGGCATTCAGGGACAATAGCTGGCAATCCGGCATCGATCGCATGTTGCTGGGAGTTGCGCTACACGGGGAGGAACGGCGGCTGTTTTCCGGAATTCTGCCCTATGATTCCATTGAAGGGCAGGATGTCGGAGTGCTGGGCTGTTTTATTGATTTTGTGGAATGGGTTTTTGAAGCCGTGGAGGAGATGCGCGGTAAAAAGAACCTGGGCCAGTGGGGTCGCTGGATGGAGAAGCGCATCGCGGAACTCTACGAGGCCGACGAGGAGACCCAGTCGCGGATTCAGGTATTGCGGGAGATGGCCGCCGAATTGGGCCGAATTCAGGATATTTCCGGGTTTGATGATGCCGTGGCACTGGAGGTGGTCCGCAGCCGGATTTTCGAAAACCTTCATCAAAACCGCAGCAGCAGAGGATTTATCGGTGGAGGCGTCACATTTTGCGCCATGTTGCCCATGAGAAGTATCCCATCGAAAGTGGTCTGCATGATCGGCATGAACGGCGATGCATTTCCCAGGGATGACCGGCAGCCCGGATTCGATCTGCTGGCAAGACATCCCAAAGCCGGTGATCGATCCCGGCGGATGGATGACAAGTACCTCTTCCTGGAAGCACTTATCTCCGCCAGATCAAAACTGTACATCAGTTATACCGGCCAGAGTGTCCGCGACAACACCCCCATTCCGCCGTCGGTTCTCGTCAGCGAACTTTTAGACTACATCACCGAGGGCTTCCATCTGACAACCGAACAGTTGGTAACGGTTCATCGGCTCCAAGCCTTCTCACCGGCTTATTACAGCGGTAAAAACGATCTGTTCAGCTATTCACAGGTAAACTGGCGTACCGCTCAATGCCTGGGAAAACCGCCATCGAGCCCAGCTTTTTTTCCAGACACACTCCCTGAACCGCCTGATTCTTGGAAATCGATCTCTCTGGAAGCGCTCCACCTCTTTTTCAGCCACCCCGTCAAAAACCTTTTGAATACCCGTTTGGGACTTTTTCTTGAGGCGCCCGACACCGACCTGGAGGATCGGGAAGTCTTTGCGCTGGATCCCCTTGCACGCTATCACGTGGCGCAGAAGATGCTCGAGTACGATGCCGCCTTCGACACATGGACGGATTCGTACCGTCTGCTCAAAGCCGGCGGCACCCTTCCAGTGGGCCATGTGGGAGAAGTGCAGTTCCGGGAGATGGATTCGGTGCTGCGTCATTTCCTCGAGAAAAGAGAGACACTGAATCCGGGAACCTCCATGGAACCAACGGAGGTCGATCTTTCCATGGAGGGCTTCCGTCTCCACGGTAAAGTGGACAACCGGACCGTAGATGGAATTTTCAAAAGCCGGTTTGCCAACATCCGGCCCGCAGACATCCTCACCACGTGGATTTCCCATTTGGCGCTGTGTGCCTGGGCTTCGCCGGGTAGGACACTCCAGAGCCGTTTTGTCGGAAATGACGGCTGTTTGACCTTTTCACCGGTAAAAAATAGCCGAAAGCTGCTCGGTATCCTCCTGACATTTTATTGGAAGGGGTTGGCGGAACCGGTTCCCCTGTTTCCCGCATCTTCCCTGGCTTACGCGAAAACGCGATTCTGGCGCAAAAGATCCAGATCGGATGCCCTCAAGGCGGCCCGGCGCATATGGGACGGTTCCGATTTTTTCATGGGGGAATGCCAGGATCCCTACCATGCACGCTGCTTCGGGGAGACAGACCCCATCGGCGATGCTTTCGCCGAAGTGGCTGAGACGGTTTATGCGCCCCTGATGGAGTCCTGCACGGAAAAGGCGATGTAACCGGCGTCCTTTGGCAGGGGCGACGATTAATGCGGCAACTGGAAACGGCCGACATCAGCAATGAAAATGGAAGGGGTGGTGGGCCCTACTCCATCGGGACGGTTATCTCCGGCATTAGGCGGCGAATGTTATCCAGTTCCCGGGTTGCTTCGCTATTGGCAAACCGTTCTGCGGCCTTATTAAGGTGATGGTGAGCCGTTTTGTTGTCGCCCCGATCGAGGCACAGGGTCCCCCATACCATGTGTGTTCTCGCGACTTCCATCCAGTTCTGACCAGAAGCCAGAATGCGGATACTATCCTGGAACTGCGCCTCAGCATTTTGCCAGTTTTGAGAGGGTTGTGTTGCCAGGATCTGGCCCCATACCCGACGTGCGGCGCCTTCGCTGAAGATGCCAACGATCATCTGGGCAATAGAGACGGCCTTTTCGACGAGTTCCATTGCTTTCTCATACTGACCGAAATACATGGCAACTTCAGCACCTGCAACCGTTAACAGGTCTCCCATGACAACCTTACCGCCCAGTGCCTCGGCAACTTCTTTGGAATGGATCAGGCATTCGAATGCTTCTTCGAGCTGTCCGGCTCGCCCGGCTGCCCAGCCCTGCATACCGTAGCCGGCCATCTCGTAGATTCGATCACCTGACGTCTGTGCCACCCGGACGGCATCCGCTGCCGTCTGCCTGGCATTTTCCAAATCACCCCCGAAGATGTAGGCCATGCTCAAGCAAATATTGCAGATACCGAGCCCGGTAATGAAGTTCAGTTCTCGGGCCCGTTCGAAAGCTTGCTTGACCTGCTGGACGCCTTCAATGTATTCACCGGATGAGGCGCGCGCAGCGCCGAGGTAGCTAGTGGCCTGGATCCATTCTATTGCGTTTCCAGTTTCCTCAAAATAAGGTATGGCCTGGCCTAGTAAAGCCCGGGCTTTTTCCACATTTCCCAGTACAGCCATGACCTGTCCGATGGCGCTGGATGGGATGGCTGACAATTCGCGATCGCCGGCGGCCTGTCCTACGGGAAGCACTTGTTTGAAATAACCCAGTGCTTCAGCCATCTGTCCGCCTGAATAGCGAACCCGCCCCATCCAGTAGTGGATCCTTGCCAGTCTCAGTTTGTCCTTGTCTGAAGCCTCCCCCGCCGTTGACAGATCTTCTGCAATTCGTTCCGCTTTGCCGAGCAAGGTCAGGCTTTCCTCCACAGAGGCGGCACGCCAACTTGTCAACACCCATTTCAAAGTCGTATCAATACAGAGCCGCCGAATGCCGGGCGACGTTTCCAGGTTCGTCAGGGCCTCAAGTGCCCTTGCAAAATGGACCCTGGCTTCGGAATGCGCAAAACGGTCCTTTGCGATATCTCCGGCCTTGTTCAAATAGAAAACCGCGCGATCCCAGTTTTCACCCTTGAAAAAATGTTCCCCCATGATGCCGCTGAATTCATTCAAACGATCCGAGAATATGATTTCCATTGCCTCCCCGGCCTTCTGGTGCAGCGTTTTGCGCCGGGCTGTCAACAGGCTGAAATAAGCCACCTCCTGGGTAAGCGCATGTTTGAAAATGTACTCCAGTTCGGGGAACAGGCTTTTTTCATATATGAATTCTAATCCCTGCAAACTGAGCAGGTGGGATTTAAGTCCCTCTTTCATACCGGTAATGATCTGCAGGATACGATACGCGAAATCCCTTCCGATAACCGATGCGACTTGAATGGTGCGTTTGATGTTGTCATCGAGCCGATCGATGCGTGCGGCGATCAGACCTTGAATCGTGTCCGGGATGTCGAAATCGTCCGGTTTACCGCTGAGACGGTAACAATCATTGACTTTCTCTACGTTGCGATTCTCAACCAGGGATCGGGTGAACTCCTCGATGAATAGGGGATTGCCCGTGGCTTTATTAAAAATAAGCTCTCTGAGCTCCGGGGCTACTTTCACCCCTTCGAAAATGGCCTGCATCAGTTCGATGCTGGACGACACCCCCAATTGGCTGAGACGAATTTGCTTATAATGGGGACTTTTATCCAAGGTGTGTGTGTACTCCGGACGGTAGATCAAAATCAGTAGAATTTGGGAACTCTCTATATATTCAGTTAGATCGTTTATGAATGCCTCGGAGGTCTTGTCGATCCAGTGAACATCCTCAAAAGCAATGACAACCGGTTTGTCCTGACTGAGGCCGATCAACAGGTCACGGATGGCTTGAAAGGTCTTTTCCCGTTTATGCTGGGGTTCCAGTTGTCGATAGTTGTCGTCGGTTACCGGAAGGGATAGGAGGTCCTCAATAGGTGCCAGTGCCTCGTCCGGTACTGTATGCATTGCACCGATTGTTGACACCAATTTGTCCCTTATCGCCTGAACCTTATCCGTCTCTTCCACCTCAAAAATCATTTTCAGAATATCCCCCAAGGGGAGGTATGTAAGGGCATGCCCGTAGTTCAGACACCGTCCTTCCAAATACGTCATCGACTTTTTCGGTATCTGTTTGACAAATTCAAACAGGAGACGGGATTTTCCGACACCGGCATCACCCGCCAATCCAACGATCTGGCCCACCCCGGACCGAGCAGCCTCGAAACGATCTTTTAGCTGCATCATGGAGTCCTGGCGACCCACAAAACGCGTCAATCCTTTCGCCACAGAGGCTTCCAGACGAGACTCGATCTCGGTCGGATTGGAAAGCTCAAAAGCTTCCTGGGGTTCGTCCTTTCCCTTTACCTCAACCTTTCCCAATGGGACACAATTGAAATAATCGCCTACCAATTGGTGGGTATACCTGGAGATCGTGATTCTGCCGGGTGTGGCAACAGCTTCCATTCGAGCCGCCAGGTTGGTGGTATCTCCCACCGCCGTATAATCCATTCGGAGATCGTCTCCGATGGAACCCACCACCACCGGGCCGGAATTGATACCGATGCGCAATAAAAACTGAAACCCGAACTCCTCTTGCACTTGATTGCTGAACGGCGCCATTCGATTCTGAATGGCGATCGCGGCATGGCAGGCCCGCTGGGCGTTGTTTTCCTGTGCCAGTGGTGCGCCGAACAGCGCCATGACCCCGTCACCTGTAAACTGATTGATGGTGCCCTCATACTGGTGGATTTCATCCAGAATGATCCGGAAGACGCCGTCCATGAGCTGATGGGCCACTTCGGGGTCGATGCTGCTTGATATCGCCGTGAATCCCGCCACATCGGCGAACAGCACGGTCACCACTTTTCGTTCCCCTTCGACAGAACTGCGGGTTGTTAGAATTTTGTCGGCAAGATAATCGGGTGTATAAGAGCGGGGACTGGCATAATCGATATGTCCGCCGCGGACATCCCCAACCAGTTTCCGGCCGCAAGCCATGCAGAATTTGCTGGTAACAGGCGTCTTGCGTTCACAATCGGGACAAAGAAACTCCAGCCGATGTCCGCATTCGATACAAAATTGTGCTGCTGCCGGATTTTCAGAATGGCACTTTAAGCAACGCATCCGTTGATCTCCTTGGTGCCGTTGTTTCTTTTTTTCAATTCGGTTGCCATCCTTTTTTATGATGACCGGGTTTGCAGACGTGTAAACTGTTGTTTAAGCGATTTCCCCCGGCAAGGCAACCGGTTTCCGTTTCACCCGAAAACGACCCACATTGGCAAGGAAAACGGCCGTTAGAACCAGCACTCCGCCTCCCACCTGCAAAAGGGTGAGCACCTCACCCAAAAGAATCCACGCGGCCACTGCCGTGATAACGGGAATGCCATTGATGAATACGGCAGCACGACCGGCCGCAATCCGGGTGAGGGCATAATTGTAGAAAAGGAAAGCTAAAAAAGTCGCGCAAAGGGTCAGGTAGACGAGGGAGGCCAACGACCGCCCACTGATAGCAGACCACTGCACACCGGGCAGTTCCCACAAAAAGGCGGGTGTATACATGACAGCACCGTAGATCATCTGAAGACTCGTAATGTCGAGGGCGGTGTGTTTCCTTCCTAAATCCCTGGCGCATACCGTGTAAGCCGCTGCGGATAAAACCGCTCCCATGATCAGCAGGTCTCCCATCAAGGAACCTTTCATGTCCCAAGAAAATTTTGGGTCCCCCGTCACCAAGATGGTTATCCCCAAAAGAGACAGGGCGATACCGCCGATGTTTGCCGAAGCCGGCTTTTCACGAAGAAAGAGCGCTGCAAACACCAGTACGGCCACCGGTACCGTCGCGATGATGAGCGCCGCTTTGGGGGCGGAGGTGTGCTGAAGCCCAATAGTTTCGAAAATGAAGTATAGTCCCGGCTCGAAAAAAGCTGTCAGGAGGACTTTAAAATGGTCCTGACGGGAAAACTTGGGAAATCCGGTTTTCACCATCATGAGTGAAAAAAAGATGGCGGCTAGAAAAAAACGGATAAAAACCAGGGTGAATATCGTAAAGGTTTCAAGAGCGATCTTGGTGGCCACAAAGGAAAGCCCCCAAAAAAGCACCACCAGCATTAGGGCTACGTAGGTGGCGATCTGTTTATCTTTTTCCAAACAGCACCTGCCGTCCGTTTCTGCCATCTCCTTTCCGGAGAATGGGGAATGAATAATATCTTGGGAGAATTTGCACTTGTTAACAATCCGGAAAAGGCCCGACAGTCATATATTGAGGCGGAATCAAACCGCAAGTCTTTTTTCCACGGGCTCAAAAGAGATTTGAATCCAGACCCAACTGTGCTAATCTTCCGCACATCTGAAAAGAACCGCCTCCCGATTCCGTGTTGCACAAAAGGGGACTGGGATTGCCCGTTAACTCGATGAAACTCGCAAAGGAGCATTAAAGGAGATGCCGTTATCACCATTGAATGCCATATCACCCGTAGACGGCCGTTACCACCGGGCGACCGCCGACCTTTGCCGCTACTTTTCCGAAAGCGCACTGATCCGTTACCGCGTTCTGGTGGAAGTGGAGTATTTCATCGCGCTTTGCAAGGTGCCACTACCCCAGTTGAAGGATCTCGCCCCAGAGGTCTATCTGCGATTAAGGGAGTGCTATCGCTCCTTTTCCGAAACGGATGCCCAGCGGGTGAAGGCGATCGAAAAGACCACCAACCACGATGTAAAAGCGGTGGAGTATTTTTTGAAAGAGAAGTTTGCGCAATTGGATATGGCGGCATATGGTGAATTTATCCATTTCGCCCTGACCTCACAGGATGTGAACAATACGGCCACTCCGCTGTCTCTCAAGGAGGCCTGGCTGGAGGTGGTCAGACCGGTGCTGGATGAGGTTGTCGACACGCTGAAAAGCATGGCCGGCAAGTGGAAAAGCGTACCGATGCTGGCGAGAACCCACGGCCAGCCCGCCTCTCCCACGACCCTCGGAAAAGAGATCTATGTGTTTGCGGACCGCCTTGCGAGCCAGATGGCAATGATGGAAACGGTTCCTTTTGCCGCAAAATTCGGTGGGGCCACCGGAAATTTCAACGCCCACCATGTGGCCTATCCCGATGTGGACTGGATCAGCTTTGCCGATTATCTGGTGAACGAGACCCTGGGTTTGAATCGTTCGCGGATCACCACCCAGATTGAACATTACGATCAACTGGGGGCGTTCTGTGACAATTTCAAGCGGATCAATACCATTCTGATCGATCTTGCAAGGGACGTGTGGGCTTACATCTCAATGAATTACTTCAAGCAGAAGATTAAAAAAGGGGAGGTGGGGTCCTCCACCATGCCGCACAAGGTAAACCCCATCGATTTTGAAAACGCCGAGGGAAATCTGGGGGTGGCCAACGCGATTTTCGAACATCTTTCGGCCAAACTGCCGGTATCCCGGCTCCAGCGGGATTTAACCGATTCCACAGTGAGCCGGAATATCGGCGTACCGGTGGCCCACTCCCTTATTGCGTTCAAATCCCTGCTGAGGGGTCTGGGTAAGTTGATAATGAACCCAGAGGCTATTTCAGGAGACCTCAACGAGAACTGGGCCGTTGTGGCCGAGGCGATCCAGACCGTCCTCAGGCGGGAGGGGCATCCGGCTCCCTATGAGGCGCTCAAGGATCTGACCCGAAACCATACGGTAATCGACCGTGAGATCATTGCCGGTTTTATCGATTCCCTGGAAATTGACCGAGAGGTAAAGGAGGAACTCCTCCGCATCACCCCCGAGTCATATACCGGCATCGATTTAGTTTAACTCCCATTTAATTAAGGAGATGATCATGGAAGGACAACAGACTCCAGACGCCGGAACCCCCTTTGATCTCGCCGGTTTTATCCCGTACGCCATCGGATCCGTCGTCAGCAAGACCCTGCTCAAAAAGGGTGCCGGGAATATCACCCTGTTTTCATTCGACCAGGGACAGGGGCTCAGCGAGCATACGGCACCCTTTGATGCGGTGGTGCATATCTTGGACGGTCAGGCGGAGATCTCCATCGGTGGAGAGCCCCGCACCGTCAAAACAGGGGAGATGCTGGTCATGCCCGCCAACGTGCCCCATGCACTTCATGCCGCGGAAAAATTCAAAATGCTGCTGATCATGATCCGCAGCAATTAAGTATCGCAGCAAACGAACGTTTTCCACTACCTGACGGGTCAGAGAAACTGCCCGAATTCGATGCCAAGACCGATGCACTGCTCCTTGGTGAGGCAGGCCACCGCATCACCATCCTCAAGGTAGTGGCGGATCTGCTGGCCGTCTTTTGAAAAATCAACCACCCAGGCGTTTTTTTCTTTGTCCCATTCGACCTTCAGGTCGATATCGCATTCTCCGATTTCAGGGTATATTTCGTGTATTTTGTCGCATAGTTGCTCTTTATTGTACATTTCGACCTCCTTTACGAAAGATGATACCCTGAAAGGTAAGATTGGGCCGGGCGGGAGTCAAGAATCCATTGTTCCGTGTTGCCGCCATCTTCTCATGCAGTTAGAATGGTTAAAATGCACCGAGTTGACAGGGCTTGATTTTGATACCCATGGCTTCACAAGCGGATGACACGCTCATTTTCTTGAGCCCCATACGGTCGGCAATCTGCCAGGCGTCGATGCAGGTGAGTCGCCCCTGCCGTACCGAGGCGCTTAGCGATTTTTCCAGTTCTTCGGATATCGATTCCGAGGGTTTTACACATTTTTTATCGGGTTCGTACCCGAACAATCCCAACTGGCATTTGCTGATCCGGTATTCCAGAAGATCGATGCTCTTTCCCACTTCGGTCGGCGATACCCCCAACTCTTCCGCAATACTATGGGCCGACACACAGGAGATCATGCCATTGTTGACACGGGGCGTTAACGCCTTTTGAATTCCAGGGTCGGGCACCGTTCCGGTTGGATGTTTATCCGCGAATTTTCCGCTGCTATTCTTGGACATGGCTGGCTCCTCTTTATCAGGATTTCAGAAAAAATTGATTATCACCTACCGGTCTGATAAGATCAACAGCAAAGATAATTAATTCTGGAGGTTTATCGTGAGACGATCTTTTCCTTTATTCATCATGACAGGGATGGTTTTACTGGCGCTGCCGGTTTTTGCCCAGACTCCAAACCCTAAGGTTCTAATGGAAACCAACCTGGGTGCCATGACGGTGGAACTGTACCCGTCGAAAGCCCCTGGGACGGTTCAAAATTTTCTCGATTATGTATCTTCCCAATTTTACGACCACACCATTTTTCACCGCGTTATTCGCGGATTCATGATACAGGGAGGCGGTTTGACCGTTCAAATGGTGAAAAAGCCGGGGCGTCCCCCCATTGCCAATGAAGCGGACAACGGCCTGAAAAACCTCAAGGGGACGCTGGCCATGGCACGTACCATGGCGCCCCATTCCGCCACCTCCCAATTTTTCATCAATACAGTGGATAACGCTTTTCTCGACCATCGGGATAAATCGGTGAAGGGTTGGGGGTATTGTGTTTTCGGCAAAGTGGTGAAAGGGTTGCCGGTTCTGGACGCCATTGAAAAAGTACAGACCACCGTCCGGTCCGGACGGCGGGATGTCCCGGTGAATCCGGTGGTCATCCAGAAAATTGTCCCAATCCCTCCTCCAGCGGCAGCACCCGAGCCCGATGAAGATTCCGATGGCGGGACGCCTGCCAGCGAGTAGCATATCCTTATTTGGAGCTCATAATCGGCATGCAGGAAACCACCACACCCTTTGACCTGCTGAATGCGCCCCTGACCGGAACCAATCTTATTGAAGCGGGTGCAGGGACCGGTAAAACCTATGCCATAACGGGTATTTTCCTCAGGTTGATACTCGAATCGGGGTTGATGCCGGAAGAGATCCTGGTGGTCACGTTCACCCAGGCCGCTACCCATGAGCTGAAAACGCGCATCCGGAATACTCTGGTCTCCGCCAGGACCACAATTCTCCATGGTACCTGCGGGGATCGGCAGGTGGATGCACTCGTGCACCGGTTGGAAGATCCGAACCGGGCATTGGATCAGTTGACCACGGCCCTTACCGACTTTGATCGGGCCGCCATTTTTACCATACACGGATTCTGTCATCGGATCCTATCGGAAAATGCATACGAGACGGGAACCCCGTTTGAGATGGAACTCGCTGCGGATCCTTCCCCTTTTTTAAACGATGTTGCCGACGATTTTTGGCGGAAGCAATTTTACCATGCGCCTTTAGAATGGCTTGCCTACGCACTGACGCGTCTCTCGGGACCCGAAGCATTTGCTCAAATGTTCGGCCGCGTCCACTCTGCGGAAATCAAGATCATCCCCGATGCCCAAAACCCGGATTTCTCAGGTCTTGATGAGTTTCGATCCCTGTTCAATCTGCTGAAGGCCCGATGGCCCAAAGACCGCGATGCCATTGCCGGACACTTGATGGACCCGGCATTGAGCGGAACGTATTACGGCGGCTTCAAACCGGTTGCGCTTCAGCCGGAACTGACCAAAAGAGAGCGGAAAGTTGATTTGCTGATTGCCGCCATGGGTCGATTTTTCTCACCGACGGGGATTGGGTTTCCACTGATCCCGGAATTGGAGATGTTCACCCATCGAAAGATCGTCTCTGCCACGCGGAAGCATGAAACACCCCCTCACCATGACCTCTTTCACCTCTTTGAGAAGCTGTCCCTTTTAGGTCATGCGTTGCAGGGGGAAATGGAGCAGCGTCTGCTGTTTCTGAAAAAGAGATTTATCGGGGAGGCACACCGGAAACTGGCGGAAATCAAAAAAAAACGCAACATCCTGTTCTACAATGATCTTTTGGAAAAGGTGGACGGGACGCTACATTCGCCTGAGGGGCGTTTTCTGTCTTTGGCGGTGGAAAATCGGTATCGCGCCGCCCTGGTCGATGAGTTCCAGGATACCGATTCGGTCCAATATCGCATTTTTTCAACACTGTTTTCCGGCAGCAATCGAGCTTTTTTCATGATCGGGGATCCCAAACAGGCCATCTACGGTTTCAGGGGGGCCGATCTTTTCACTTATCTCAAAGCGGCCCAAAAAGCCGATACCCGCTATACACTGACCCGGAACTGGCGTTCTGCTCCGGGCCTTATCGCCGCTGTCAACGCGATTTTTTCAGGATGCCAGAGTCCCTTTATTCATGAGGGCATCCAATATTTAAAGGCCGTTCCGGCAAAAGCCGATGACACGGACCGCTCGTTATCGGAAGCGGCAATTCAACCCATGGTATTCTGGTTTCTCACTTCCCAAAATAAACCATTGAGCAAGACCGATGCCATCAAACGCATCGCACCTGCAGTGGCGGGTGAGGTCGTGCGTCTCATTTCCGGAAAAGAAGCCCGCCCAAGGCCTCCCGGCGACATCGCCATCTTGGTGCGGACCAATCGCCAGGCAAAGCTGATCCAGGAAAGCCTGTCACAGGTCAAAGTGCCGTCGGTACTGCACCGAACGGATAACATTTTCGACAGCCGAGAAGCGGAACAAATGCAGGTCCTGCTGAGGGGACTGGCCCATCCGGCTGATACCGGGAGATTCCGGGCAGCCCTGTCTTCCGATCTGATGGGGGTTCCTGCAGACCAACTGGATATCACCGTGGACGAAACCGGTTTGGTGGGAAAATTATCGCATCGGTTTGACACTTATTGCAAAACCTGGAGAGAAGCGGGTATTTTTAAGATGTTCCACCGGTTCATGGTCCGAGAAAAGGTGCGTCCCCGGCTGTTGGCCTATCCGGACGGCGAACGCCGCCTCACCAATATTCTGCACCTGCTGGAACTGCTTCACCGTACCAGTGTTGAGAGGGATGCAACCCCCGACGGTTTGATCTCGTGGCTGGCCGAGCAGCGGAATCAGAATTTTCCCCGGTTGGCCGAGGAACCCCTTCGCCTTGAAAGCGATGACGGCAACGTGCGCATCGTCACCATCCACAAATGTAAAGGGCTCGAATTTCCCGTGGTGTTCTGCCCTTTTGTCTGGGAAGGTGTCGCCTTGCAGGGTAATGAGGTGATGTTTCATGACCCGAATGAAAGGTACCGTCCGGTGTTGGATCTGGGTTCCCCCGAACTGGACCAACACCGCCGTACGGCATTACTGGAGTTGTTGACCGAAAATATCCGATTGCTGTATGTGGCCCTAACAAGGGCCAGGGAGAGGTGCTTCGTAGCCTGGGGTCGCATCAATACGGCGGATGCATCGGCGCTTGCCTATCTCCTTCATGGACAAAACGACGTAATGGCAGATCCGTTGGCCGATCTGAGCCCCCGGTTCAGGGAAATGACGGACCAGGACCTGCTGGATGATCTGAATCATCTCGGACAACGCGCCGGAAATGCCCTGGTCATCCGCAACCTGCCGGCCCCGGTGTCAGATGACGCCGACATCGTCAGATTATCATCACCGAAACTCAAATGCCGCTCTTTTAAGGGCACGATTCGTGCCCCCTGGCGAATTTCCAGTTACACTTCCCTTTTACACCAGAACCAGCCGGGGGAGGGCGCACCGGATCGGGATGTCCCCCCATCCCCTGCGGCCGCGTCCGCAGATATCGGAGTCGTGGGAAAAGGAAAGGACATTTTTTCCTTTCCCAGAGGGGCCAGGGCCGGCACCTTTTTCCACGATATACTGGAACACCTCGATTTCACCCGGGACGATAACGCATACCGGTACGGTCTGGTACAGCAGAAATTGACCGAATATGGATTTGATGCGGATTGGGCGGCACCGGTTTCCCGCTCCCTGGGCCATGTCCTGAACACACCCCTTTTGGCAAATCGACCCGATTTTCAACTCTCCTCGGTGGACAACGGATTCAGGATCAACGAAATGGAGTTTTACTACCCGTTGAAAAAAATTACTGCGGAATCTCTGAATCAGGCGCTTTCAACTAATGCCCCGGATGCTGGCTCCCACGCGTTTCCCGATCGGATGGAATCCCTGAGTTTTGTTCCCCACGAAGGCTTTATGAAAGGATATATCGACCTGGTATTTCAGTATTCCGGCCGGTTTTACCTGGTGGATTGGAAATCCAACTACCTTGGCGCAAGGCCGGAAGACTACCGGGAAGCAGCCCTTCGGAAAACCATGGCGGCCCATTACTATCTATTGCAATACCATCTGTATGTCGTTGCACTGGACCGCTACCTCAACCTGAGACTGCGCCATTACGATTACCAGACCGATTTCGGAGGTGTTTTTTATATCTTTCTAAGGGGCGTGGATCCGGGAAAAGGTCCCGGCACCGGGATCTACTACGACCGCCCGGATCCTCTTCTCATCGACTCACTCATCAATATGCTCATTCCCGGGGGAAACGGATGAAAAACCATTCCCGGTCGCAGTCGATCCTCCAGGGGGAAAAAACGGTGGAACCGGCTTGCCTCCTGTCCCGTCTCAAGGGAGATGGGATTATTGAGCCCATCGATTTTCATTTCAGCCGGTTCATGGGGCGACTGGCCGGCAGCGACGATCCGGACCTTTTGTTGGGATTTGCATTGGCCAGCCGCTCCGCCGGAGGCGGAAACGTTTGTCTGGATTTGAAACAATGGGCGAAAAAAGCGGTCCAAGAGGACGCCGGTAAGGGGGAGGGGATTTTCTGTCCATCGCTTTCAACCTGGCGAAAAATCCTTTCTGAGAGCCCGGTGGTGGGACCGCCACATGCTTATCGCCCCCTGATCCTGGACCCCCACGATCGGCTGTACCTTTACCGGTATTGGGCCTATGAAAACCGGTTAGTGGAAGCACTTCAGCAACGATGGAATTCTAACCGGGAGTCTTTTGACACCCCGCGCCTCAAGGAAAGCCTGGACCGATATTTCCAGGTGAGGCCCGAAAACGGTGAAGCCCGCCAGCGACTGGCCGCAGCGGTGGCCGCCACAAGCAGATTCTGTATTATCTCTGGAGGGCCCGGTACCGGGAAAACCACCACGGCCGGAAAAATTCTGGGGATCCTGCTGGAAATGGCGGCGCCTGAAATACCGATTATGAAACTTGCCGCCCCCACCGGTAAAGCCGCGGCAAGGCTGGCGGATGCCATCGTACGGGTCAAATCCCAATTGCCATGCGGTTCCGAGCTGTTGTCGGCCATACCGGAGGAGGCACAGACCCTTCACCGGTTGCTGGGAACCATTCCCGGGACCCCCTTTTTTCGGCGCAATGAAGACAATCCAGTGGATGCGGATATCGTGGTCATCGACGAAGCCTCCATGGTGGATATCGCGCTTTTGGCCAAGCTGGTGACCGCGCTCAAAAAGGAGACCCGCCTCATCTTGATGGGGGATCGGGACCAACTGGCATCGGTGGAAGCCGGAGCGGTTTTGGGGGATCTTTGCGGCAGTCGCCGATCCCCTTCCTATTCCCGTCGATTTATTCGACAGATGAAAAAGCTCATGGAAAAGGGTTGGGATGACCTGGACATACGGGCACCTGCCCCACCCGGTCCCCAAGATCATATTGTTTACCTGGAACACAGTTACCGGTTCCCACCCGGTAGCCCCATCGCCCGATTCAGCCGTGCGGTGAACGACAAAGACTGTGCCGGTGCTCTCTCTGTCGCCCGTCCTGGGGCCGACCACACTGTCATTTGGAGAGAAGTCGCCAGCCCCGGCGATCTGAAGCGCTCTATCCAAGCGACGGTTCGGCGGGCATATCGGAATCGGCCGCCGGTAGAAACACCGGTAAAAGCCCTTGATCGACTCAATCGATTCAGGATATTGTGCCCCGTCAAACAGGGACCGTTCGGTGTGGCGGAGGTCAATCGCATGATCGAGAACACCCTTTTGGATATGGGCTGGATCAAAACAATCGGACCCACCGGAACCACCGAAGGCGGATCCTGGTATGTCGGCCGGCCCATTCTGATCACACGAAACGACTACCCCCTCGACCTGTTTAATGGCGACATGGGAGTCGTGCTTCCGGATCCGGATGGTTCGGATGAGGAGGTTGCTGTTTTTTTTCGGGGTGGCGGGGGAAAAATTCGAAAAATCCCCCCCCATCGTCTACCCGAGCATGAAACCGCTTTTGCCATGACCGTCCACAAAAGTCAGGGGTCGGAATTCGATAATGTCATTCTCGTGCTACCCGACACCGATGTTCCGGTACTGAGCCGGGAGTTGATCTACACGGCCGTGACCCGGGCCCGGGAAACCGTTGCCCTATGGGGTACGGTGGAGATTTTTCAAAAGGCACTGCATCGAGAAATCCGGCGTACCTCGGGATTGAAAACCGCCATCTGGGGAGATGGATAAAGGATAACATATTGAGAAACCGATGATGTTTCATCGCGGTGGAACCAACCAATTGTCCCCATGGGACAGAAGAAAAGAATCTGGAGATTGGACATGATGAAAACGGTTATCAAGGGAACCGGACGATACCTGCCGGAAAGAGTGGTTGAAAATGAGGCGTTGACACAATGGATGGACACCTCCGACGAGTGGATCCAGAAGCGTACCGGGATCAAACGGCGTTACTGGACGCCCGAGACGGGGGAGATGGGTGCCTCCGACCTGGGACTTGAAGCCAGCCGCATCGCTCTGGATCGGGCGGGGTGGACGCCGGGTGACCTGGATCTGATTATTTTTGCCACTTTAAGTCCAGATCTGTTCTTTCCCGGCTCCGGTTGTCTTCTCCAGCATAAACTCGGACTGGATACCACGCCTGCCCTGGACATCCGGCAGCAGTGCACCGGCTTTCTGTACGGACTGGTGACGGCGGATGCATACATCCGCAGCCACACGGCGCGTCGCATTCTTCTGGTGGGCGCGGAGGTCCACAGTACAGGATTGGATATCTCAACCCAGGGACGGGATGTGTCGGTAATATTCGGGGACGGTGCCGCTGCGGTATGCCTGGAGGGCGAGCAAACGGATGCGCCCATCGGGGTGTTGTCCGCCTCCCTTCACGCCAAGGGTGAGCTGGCGGAAAGCCTCATGGTAGAGGCGCCGGCCTCACGGGTGAATCCCCGGTTGACCCATGAGATGATGGAAGCGGGTCGTCATTTCCCGAAGATGGACGGCCGGACCATTTTCAAACTGGCCGTCACAAAACTCCCCGAGGTCACCCTCGACGTACTCAAGAAAGCATCCCTTTCGGTCGGGGATGTGGATCTGTTTATTCCCCACCAGGCCAACCTGAGGATCAACCAGGCCTTCGAAAAAGCGATGAACCTGCCTGCCGGAAAAGTGTACCACAATATTCAGGAATACGGAAACACCACGGCAGCATCTATCCCACTGGCTTTCGATGAAGCGCTGGAAAAGAAGGTCATCGGTCCGGGTCGCACGGTCCTGTTTTTGGGTCTGGGGTCCGGTGTGACATGGGGGGCGGTTTTGTATCGGTTTCCTTCGGGAAAAGCGAATTGAGGTAGAAACGGGGAATGGGATCCAGATGGTCGAAGGTATGGGAGGGGTTGACGTTTCTTTCGGCAATTTCCCTCCGGATCCCCGAGGCAGTTGTCTTCCCCAGTTCCACACCAAACTGGTCAAAGGGGTTGATCCCCCATAAAAAGCCCTCAAAGATGGTCTTCGCCTCATAATAGGAAAGGAGCTGCCCCACACTTTCCGGTGAAATATCTTTCATCACCAGGGTCGAGGAGGGGCGGTTGCCGGAGAAAAACCGGGATCGTTCGGTGCTTTCCCTTCCTGTGGCCAGTGCATCCGCTTGGGCGATGAGGTTGGCCCACAACTCCTGGTGGTTGGTAACGCCCTTGGAGATGGAGCGGTATTCGGGGAATTGCGGTTCCAACACACCGATGAATTCGATGGGAAAGGGGCGGCCCTGGTGGGCGAGTTGGAAAAAGGAGTGCTGTGCATTGGTACCCGGTTCGCCGAAAAGGATCGGTCCCGCCGGGATGGGCAGGTCGGCGCCGTCCGCGGTGACCGATTTCCCGTTGCTCTCCATGTTCAACTGTTGGATATGGAGCGGCAGTCGGTGTAGCGGTGCGGCGTAAGGAATGACAGCCGCGGCCGGGTAACCGAGGAAACTGGTGTTCCATACGGTCAAAAGGGCGGCCATGAGGGGCAGGTTTTTCCCAGCCGGAGCGGTGACCGCATGCCGGTCCATACATTCCGCACCCCTGAGCAGCCTTTCAAACCGATCATACCCCAGATACAAGCTCAACGGAACCCCACCCACTGCCGAGGTGACACTGTAACGGCCTCCGATGAAATCGTACATGTGAAACGTTTCCATAACCGGATTGTTCGGATCGTCCCCGGGACTTCCCTTGCTGGTCACGGTGACCACATGCTTCCCCGGGTCGAGTCCCTCTTTTTCCATGAATCGGTAGGCCTGGCGGGTGTTGGCCAGGGTTTCGGCAGTGGTATAGCTCTTGGATATGATGACCCATAACGTGGTTTCGGGTTCGATCCGGGACGCCACCTGACCGAAATTGTTGATATCGACGTTGGACAGATAATGCACCCGGATTTCCCGATCCGCCAGGGCGGCTAGTGCAGTCGCGATAAATTGGGTTCCGAGATAGGACCCGCCGATCCCGACAACCACAACATGCCTGAACCGCCGGCCGGTGCTGCCCGTTAGCTTTCCATTGCCGACCGACTCGGAAAAACGTTTTATTTTTTGACGCACCTGCCGGATATCCACCAGAATGTCCCGTTCGTCCACCCGGATGGGTCGGCTGGAAAAGAGACGGCAGGCGGTGTGCAATGCGGCCCGATTCTCCGTTGTATTGACCTTCTTACCTGCCATCATCTCACCGAACCGATCGGCCACACCGCGTTCGGCGGCAAACTCGATCAGCAGGGAAGCCGCCTGCGGGTCCACACGCTGTCTGGACCAATCGAGCAGGAGATCGGAACATTTGGCGGTGCAGGTTTCAAGGCGGTCGGACTTGGTGATGAGGTGTTTCAGATGTTTGCCCGGTCGCTTGATAACAGCCGCATAATCTCTCAATTTTTTCCAGATGGGCATGGATGTCAGGGTATCATTCGACATGGGACCCCCGTTTAATAATCAACGGCAGAAAAAGACCTTTGCAGCACTTCACAGAACAGACCCTCCCTCAAATGATGCGGGGATGGGTTTGGGTGCGGTTCCGCATTCTATCTGTGTGCAGCTTAGCAAAAAAGTCCGAATCGGGACAAGGAGATTCTGGATCTCGGGCTGTTATCCGATTGAAAGGCTTGATCCAAGAGGTGGGAAGGTCGTTGCCATCAGGCGTGGCGCGTACAGGAAACGATACCGGCCAAGCGGTCCTGAATCTTATCCAGCATTTTGCACCCGTCAATGCATTTCGGGAACTGCCTCCGGGTTTTGCAGCCCTGGCAGGGGCTTTTCACCAGATATCCGATTTCAAAATCGAACCGGTGTTTGTGGTATGACTTTTTCAGATAACCTTTCATGTGCCTGCCGCCGTTGTAATGGACCTCTGTCTGTAATAGGGAACGTTTGGTATCGATACCGGTCATGGCTCCCGGAAGATGAAAAATCTGTTATATGGCGGATTCCCGGGGATTAGTCAAGGCCAAACAATTTAGACTTTTAATCCTTTCAAAAGGATTCTTTTTTAGTTAATATCAGGGCCGGCATAACTTCATGGGTCCCCGTAAGCGGGTTTACAACCACGGACTGCGGAACCCCTAAAAGGCTTTGGCTACTGGAACCTAGGCTTAAGGGCCGCGAAAAGATTTTATCCGATTATGAATGTCTGTACCACCGAAAACGTGTTGGAAGAACTACTCCGGTTGCTCGAGCTCGAGAAGATAGAGGAAAATATTTTCCGGGGTCAGAGTCAGGATCTGGGATTTGGCAGCGTATTCGGCGGGCAGGTGCTGGGGCAGGCACTGTCGGCGGCCTATCGCACGGTCCCCGATGGGCGGATGGCCCACAGCATCCATGCCTACTTTCTCAGGATGGGGGATGCGAGCCTGCCCATCGTCTATACCGTGGATTGCATCCGTGACGGGAAGAGTTTCACTACCCGACGTGTACTGGCAGTCCAGAAGGGACGCGCCGTATTCAACATGTCCGTGTCGTTTCAGGTTCGCGAAACCGGGTTCCAGCATCAGGCGCCCATGCCGGAAGTTCCGGGGCCGGAAGGCATCGACTCCGAACTGGTGTTGGCAAAAAAACTGGCCCATCGGATCCCCCGGTCGATAAGGGACAAAATACTCTGTAAAAAGCCCATCGAAATCCGTCCGGTGGATCCCATCAACCCTTTCGCACCCGAGCAGCGGGAACCGGTTCGGTATACCTGGTTCAGGGCCATTGATGAACTGCCGGATGATCCTGCGGTGCATCAGTACATGCTAGCATACGCCTCCGATTTTTATCTGGTGGTGACGTCGCTATACCCCCACGGGCACAGCTTCTGGGAACCTGAGATGCAGATCGCAAGCCTGGACCATGCCATGTGGTTCCATCGTGACTTTCGTATGGACGAGTGGCTGCTCTATGTCATGGAAAGTCCCAATGCCACGAATGCCAGGGGGTTGGCAAACGGCAACATCTATACCCAATCGGGCCAACTGGTGGCGTCTGTTGTCCAGGAGGGGCTCATTCGCTATCATGGCGAGATATCGGGATGAAACGATGGCGGCCTGTAAGGTATGGCCATCCGGGTAGCGACTTGAGACACTCATAACCCCAGACAATTATAGGAGACATGAACATGAACAACCGTTTAGCAGAGGGAATGACTTTCGAGTTCGGTTTTAAGGTCCCGGAAAACAAAACCGTCCCCCATCTCTTTCCCGAGTTTGAGGAAGGGGCGGTCATGCCGCAAGTCTTTGCCACGGGCTATATGGTTGGCCTTTTCGAGTTTGCCTGCATCAAAGCCATCAACCCTCATATCAACTGGCCATCGGAGCAGACCGTCGGCACCCATATCGATGTCAGTCATACAGCCGCCACCCCGCCCGGATTTCTGGTAACGGTAAAAGGTCGGCTCGAAAAGGTGGAAGGTAGAAAACTAACCTTTTCCATCGAAGCGAATGACGGCGTGGATACCATTTCCAAAGGAACCCATCAACGATTCATCATCCAGGTGGACAAATTCAAAGGGGCCGTTGCCGCCAAACAAGCGAAGACAAAAGTATAAATTAGGGGGACCCGACCGATAGAAAGGGCTGAAACGGTAACATCTTACAACCCATATCCAAAGGAGGATCAGATGAAGGCCATTATTACCAAGCAATGCATGGGAGACCGGAATTGCAACAATCTGTGCCCGGAAGTATTCGAGTATGACGAGGATCAATTGCTCTCCATCGTCAAGTTTGACGAGATACCGGAACAGTACCATGAGGTTGTCCGGCAGGCTGCCGCCGAATGCGGGGCCGATGCCATCGAAGTAGAGGAGTAAAGAATGGACTGAAAAAGCGGGGCATGCCGGTTCCGGTAACGGGCGTTCCCCGCTTTTTTTTACAGGTATGCCCAACCCAATGAAAAGGTGCGAACATGCCCTATTGTTGCATTGAAACCAACATCCCGACCGGGGACCCCAATCGCCAGGGACTGCTTAAAGACACCTCCGCTTTCATTGCCGAAATGCTGGACAAACCGGAATCCTTTGTCATGGTTTCCATCAAACAGGAACGGTCCCTCATATTCGGAGGCAACGATCTACCGGCCGCTTTTGTAACTCTAAAAAGCATTGGTCTGCCGCAAGATCGGTGTGGAGATTTCTCCGAGAAAATATGCCGTTTCATCGAAACCCAGCTGGGAGTCGCCAAAGAGCGGGTGTTTATCCAGTTCAAAAACCTCGAAAGGGATCTCTTCGGGTGGAATGGTAAAACGTTCTAATGGAAATTTCAAAAAAAAATGAAACAACGGATTCCGGCAGGATACTGGTTGCGGATGACGACTCCGTTTTTCTAAAAATTATTGAACGCCGGCTGTCTGGATGGGGTTATGCGGTCCAGTCTGTAAGGGACGGGGAAAAGGCATGGAAATGTCTTCAAGATCCGCAGTCTCCTGGACTGGTACTATTGGACTGGATGATGCCGGAGATGGACGGCCTGGAAGTTTGCCGGCGGCTCAGAGCCGTGGAAACCGGTATACCGCGATATGTTATCATGCTGACCTCACGGGACGGAAGTGACGATATGGTCCGGGGCCTGGACGCCGGTGCCGACGATTACCTCATCAAGCCGGTGAATGATGGGGAACTGCGTGCACGCATCGACGTGGGGCGCCGCATCAGAGCACTCCATGCATCCCTTGCTGGAAAAGAGAAGATGAGGGGGGCGCTGGAACTGGCCGAAAAGATCTGTCATGAAATGAACCAGCCGATGCAGGTGGTTTCCGGAACCTGTGAATTAATGCTGATGGATATGGCGGAATCCGACCCCTTGTTTCAAAAGCTTAAAGTGGTGAAGTCCCATGTAGATATCATGGGAGATATCACCCGAAAATTATTAGGGGTCGCCTCATTCTGACACGATTCGTGCGATATGGCTCAGGGTGATAAAAAAAAGATACTGGTCGTGGAAGACGATCCCAAAACGGCGGATCTGATAGCGATCTACCTGGAACGGGAAGGATTCCATCCATTGATCGCCCGTAACGGAGAGACGGGACTTGAAATCGCCCTTCGGGAGTCGCCCCTTCTGGTCATATTGGATCTGATGCTTCCCAAACTGGACGGATGGGAGGTCTGCCGACGCCTGAGGCTCAATTCCGACATCCCGGTGATCATGCTGACCGCCAGGGGTGAAGAAATAGACCGGGTGGCGGGACTAACCCTCGGCGCAGACGATTACGTGGTCAAACCCTTCAGCCCGAGGGAACTGGTCGCGCGGGTACAAGCGGTATTAAGACGGAGCGTTCCGGTACGTGCGCCTCAAAAAGGGATCTTTACCCATGGGATACTGGTGCTGGACACCGAGAACCGACGCCTCACCATTGAGGGCCGCCCGGTGACACTTACCCCCCATGAGTATTCACTGATCAAAGCACTCATGCAGCGGCCGGGTCGCGTGTTTAACCGGGATGAACTGGTGGATAGGCTTTATCCCAAGGGGGATGCCGTTGTCATCGAACGGGTCGTGGATGTTCATATCGGAAAACTGCGGCAGAAGATCGAACCGATCCCATCTGCCCCCCGTTTCATCCTGACGGTCAGGGGAGTCGGCTATCGTTTTGCCGACACGGAGCCCTCCCATTGAAAAATCGTCTGATCTGGAAACTTCTTTTTATCAACATCGTGGTCATCTCCTTTGTAATGGTGATCGTCTGGTTCTCCATCGATATCCTTGCTGCGGGTTACTTTGTCACCCTCATGGAACGCTACAACATCTCCCCGGAACCCGCCCATGCCATGTTTGTGGATGCAGTGCATCGCTACCTGTTGTGGGCATGTCTTGCGGCAGCTCTCTTGGCTGCGGTGCTCTGCTATCTCATGATGCGGCGGGTTCTTGCACCCCTTACACGGATTACGGCAATTTCCCGAAGGATCGCAGCGGGGGATTTCAATGGCCGGGTCCCGGTTTCCGCTACCGATGAGATCGGCCAGCTTTCCGAGGCCTTCAACCGGATGGCCGGGAGTTTGGAACAGATCGAAAACCTGCGTCGAAACCTCATGATCGACGTCACCCACGAACTGCGCACGCCGTTGACCAATATGCGGGGCTACCTGGAGGCGATTAAAGATGGGGTGCTTTCCCCGGATGAGAAAAACCTCGATCTTCTTCACGACGAAACCCTGAGATTGGCGGACCTGGTGGAGGATGTGCTGCAACTGGCCCGGGCGGATGCTGCCAGGGAGCACCTGGTAAAAAAGCCTCTGTCCCTTGATCCACTCATTAAAGAGGTGCTGAACGGTTTTTCCGTGAGGATCCGGGACAAACAGCTCCATGTCTCCCGATCTGTACCGGAAAAGATGCCGCAGATTCATGCAGATCGTGACCGGCTGATCCGCATCCTGCGCAATCTGACGGACAACGCTGTCCGGTATTCACCTGTGGGAGGCGAGCTGACCATCTGCGTCACCGGTAAAGCGGATGCGGTGCGTGTTCTGATGACCAACACCGGTGGTGAACTCAATCCGGAGGACATTCCTTTTATCTTCGAACGGTTTTACAGAGGCGAAAAATCCAGATCCAGAGAACATGGCGGGGCCGGGATCGGCCTGTCCATTGTGAAAGAGCTGGCCGAAGCCCACGGCGGTACAGTGGGTGCGGACCTTATTACCGATGTCGTCCGGATCTGGTTTGAGATTCCCACCGCCACCCCTTAGCCGAAATTTTGCTTCAATTGAATCGGAAATCGATGAGGGGCATTCATACGCTCTCTCCCGATCTTTACCGATTCTTTACATTCCCTTTACCCCATCTTCATTTATCGGTTGTATCTTATCCAATAAGAAGCAAATTTCTTTTTTCGATAAAAAGGAGACCTGTCATGAGAATCGGAATGTTGTTTTTGTTTGTAATGGCAGTCGTTCTGGCGGGGTACAGCCAGGTGAGAAGCAAAGATAAAGCTGAGGAACCAGAATCGATCCAACACGACAAGACGAAGACGGCCGTGTTCGCAGGCGGCTGTTTCTGGTGTACGGAATCCGACTTTGAAAAAGTCGAAGGGGTCGTGAAAGCGGTTTCGGGGTACACGGGCGGCAGAATTGACCACCCCACCTATAAACAGGTTTCCATGGGGGGAACCGGGCATATCGAAGCGGTGAAGGTGACCTATCATCCTGAACAGGTCAGCTACGAAATGCTGCTGGAACACTTCTGGCGGCACGTGAACCCGACCGACGCCGGCGGCCAGTTTGTGGACAGGGGTCCCCAGTACCGGAGTGCCATTTTTTATGCCGATCCCGACCAGCGCCGATTGGCGGAGCGCAGCAAGAAGGCATTAGCAGAATCGGGCCGGTTCGACAAACCCATTCGGACCGAGATTCTTCCATTGGGAAAATTCTACGCCGCCGAGTCCTATCATCAGGATTATTACAAAAAAAATCCCATTCGGTATCATTTCTACCGTTCCGGATCCGGGCGGGACCAATTTCTTAAAAAAGCCTGGATGGAAGAAAAGTATAACCGTTCTTCCGAGTCCCCAAAAAAAGAAAAACAGACGGGGATGAAACCGGAAAGGGACGATCCGGAAAACCCCATATATAGCCGCCCCGATGAAACCCTGCTCAAGAAACGGCTCACACCCATTCAATACAAAGTGACAAGACAGGACGGTACGGAGCCGCCTTTTAGAAACACCTATTGGGACAATCACCAGCCGGGTATCTATGTCGATATCGTCAGTGGCGAACCGCTCTTCATTTCCACCGATAAGTTCGATTCGGGCACTGGTTGGCCCAGTTTTTCCCGTCCCCTGGAATCCGGACATATTGTAGAAAAGACCGACAACCGTTTTCTGATGACCCGTACCGAGATCCGAAGCCGCCATGCTGACAGCCATCTGGGGCATCTGTTTAAAGATGGTCCGGCCCCGACAGGGCTTCGCTACTGCATCAACAGTGCAGCCCTTCGCTTTATTCCGGCCGCGCATCTTGAAAAGGAGGGGTATGGCCGGTACGCGGATCGATTTAAATAGTTACTGTAACAACTGCCCGGATGCAAAATAAGGAGATCTTGCCATGAAAACAAAGGAACAAGGCGTTCGCCTGCAGGTCGTCTGGCTCATGTTGCTCGTCGCGACAACGGTTGTCGCATCGAGTCGACATGGAATCGCCGCAGAGGAGATGGCCCACGCCACCTTTTACGTACATTGATATGATGTGGGCATGGGAGCCCTGGCAGGGCTCGATGGAGTAGAAAAAGTGGAAAAAGGGTTTCATCTGTTCAAAGAGTACAACCGGGTTTATTTCGACCCCGCTCAGATCACCGTCGACGAGATGGAATCCACTTTGAAACAGGTTCGCACCTATCGCAGCACCGGAAAGATTCAGATTCCGGTTAAAAATGAAACCGTCGAATAGAACTATCACTGTCCTGAAGCCATGATCCCCCTCGGTTTTCCGGGTGAAAGGAAACGGTTTGTTACATTGCTGTGAAAAATCGAATCATCTTCCTTTTTCCGATTATGATGGGACACACCCGTTTCCGAACCGTTCGGTTCCCTCCTTGGAAACGTCGATATTTCGATGGCGTTTCCAGTCAGCAGCAAAATACCAATCATTTGATTATTAAGGGTTTTTCTTGATTTGTCATTGACAAAACCGCGGTTTTGGGGTTTGTTGAGTATTACGGTTGTCTGGTTACCTGTCGAGAATTCAATACCGGCAGGTGGCTGGAAATTTCATACTGGCACCAGAGAAGTCGGAGCCCGCACCGGATACCCTGTAAACGGCAAGGAGCGCTCGACTGCAAATCCCGCCGGATCTTTCATTGCCCATCCTATTGGGTAAACCCATCCGATTGCTTCGGAACATCGAACGGTTGTAACTCGGAGAGGATGCAGATGATCGCCACTCTACATTACCAGTCCGGAGAGATGATTATTACCGAGAATGAAATGGGGGAGACGGCTTATATCATCGAAAAGGGGAAGGTGAGAATCGCCAAAAAGGCTGAGGGGAGATCGATTCACATCTGTGACCTGGGAGTCGGCGACATTTTCGGCGAAATGGGCATGATCGACGAAAGGCCCCGGAGTGCCTCGGTCCAGGCGCTGGAACCCACAACGGTTCAGCAAATCCATCGGGACAGCTTTTTCGCCGGTATCCAAAATGAACATGAACTTCCCCTTAAAATTCTCGTGATCCTGTTTGAACGCCTTCGAAAAGCGGATCTCGAGATCGCCCGCCTCAAATCAGGTAATTTGCCTCCTACGGATCTGGAACAGCCGCCCGATCCTCCCCCTGCTCCAACTCATGACAATTTCGGTCATCCCGAACTTGCGGTCACGCTTGTGGGGAAAACACGCCTGGCAAGGAAAAAACTCCCTGAAAACCCTTTGAAGATCTGGAAACTGCCGTTTCTCATCGGCCGGATAACCCGGGATCCCTTTGCCTACAATGACCTGGCCATTGAAGACAAGGCACCTTATCGTATATCTCGGCATCACCTGGAATTGGCCCGGCATGCGGAGGGGATCGAGCTCATGGACCGGGGAAGCCATCTTGGATCCATTGTCAATGGTCAGAGGATGGGGGGCGTGGACGGGGATCCGTCACCGATGATCATCGCGGGACCGAAGGCAGAACTGATTCTAGGGGATAAGAGTTCCCCGTACAAATACCGGATCGAAATATCCGGACCTTGATACATGCCAACATTCACCTATCCAAATCGGGATAAAGGAAAGTAACCATGCGGATTAGCACCGACATCAAACTCTTGATTTACCGACGCACGAAGATCGTGGCCACCCTGGGACCCAGCTCCGGGGATCGGAAAATGATTGAGCGCCTTGTTCAGGCCGGCGTAAATGTGTTTCGTCTCAACATGTCCCATGGCACCCATGATGGCCACCGCCTTGTTTATGAGAATGTTCGGGAGGTTGCCGCCGGTTTGGATACGGCCATTGCCATTCTGGCGGATCTTTGCGGTCCTAAAATCAGGGTGGGATCTTTTGAAAACGGGAAAATCGAATTGAACACGGAGGATATCGTTACGGTGACCACCCGGGATGTCCTTGGCGAAAAGGGATTGATCCCCTCTCAATACAGCTCCCTCGATCGGGATGTGAAAATGGGAAACCGCATCCTTCTGGATGACGGTAATATCGAGCTTCGGGTCCTGGAGGTGGCGGGAACCGAGATCATTTGCGAGGTGATCGCCGGCGGTGTTCTCAGCGACCACAAAGGCATGAATTTGCCCGGGGCCAATGTGTCTGCCCCTTCCCTGACTGAAAGCGATCGCAGGGATGCGGCCTTTGCTCTCGAACTGGGGGTGGATCTGCTCGCCCTCTCGTTTGTCCGGCGGGCTTCGGATATCAAGGAACTATCGGATCTCATTGCGGATGCCGGCGGATCGGCCGGTATCATCGCGAAGGTTGAAAAACCGGAAGCATTGCAAAATATCGAAGAGATCCTCGATGCAGCAGACGGCGTCATGGTGGCAAGGGGGGATCTGGGGGTGGAACTGCCCCCGCAGGCGGTTCCTGCAGCCCAGGATCAGCTCATCGAACTGGCCAGGAGGCGCCGGAAACCGGTTATTGTTGCGACTCAGATGCTCGAATCGATGATCGAACATCCGCGCCCCACCCGCGCCGAGGTGTCGGATGTGGCAACAGCGGTACACAGCGGGGCCGACGCCATCATGCTGTCGGCTGAGACAGCGGCTGGAAAATACCCGCTTCAGGCGGTTAAAATGATGGATGTGATTGCCCGTCAGACCGAAGGCCATCTGTGGCAGCAAGGGGCGTTCGCCAGCCTTGCCAGAAAACCCGGAGGAAGGCGTCCCTTTCCTGTTGAAGATGCGTTGTCGGAGTCCATGGCCCTATTGTCCAGGGATCTGATGGTGAGGGCCATTGTGGTCATTTCCAAACAAGGTCACTCCCTGGATGTGATGAGCTCCTCTCGGCCGGCCGCGCCCATCGTGGGCATCTGTCCGGACCAGAGGTCCGCGTCCACCGCCTGCTTGTTGTGGGGGGTGATTCCCGTTACGGTTGACTCGGCGGATGACCAGGATCCCCATGTACTGGCGAAAAAAATCGTACAGGAGAAGGGGCTGGTTGCCGAGGACAGCACCATTCTGGTCGTCAGGGGGTTTAGCAGTGATCCTCTCAATAACGTTCCCAGCGTGACCGTACTGTCGATCTGACGGAGTGGATGACGGTTAGATGGCCGATTATCACATCCAATGAGAAGGAAAGGATCTTCAGGATACAAATCGCCGCAATTTTGAAGGAGCCTATCCGCTATGGCAAAAAAAGATCGTCCCCAGTTCAGACTGACGGATAGACAGGATCTCAGACACAAGGGCGAAAAAGCCCATGGGGGCATCATCGAAATCGGGGGATATGGGTTTAAGAAGCCGAACACCTGGTTTCTTTTCTTCCTTGGTATCTTCCTGATCGCCGCCGGGCTGTACGTTCTGATAACCGGCAATTTTTCCATGCATCTTACCGGTAAAGGTGTAGTGGAATCGGACGGTTTCTACGCTCGCCTCATCGGGATCGCCATCATCTTCGGAGGTGTTGAATCGATGCGGTATGCCTACTCGGAGTAATGGACCTCCTTTCTCGCTGCTTTCATCAAATTCACTGGATCAAAATCTTCGATACCGAGGTCATTCCAGATAACCTGCTGGAGTTTATGAACTTGGTTGGGGACGATCTTTTTCATCGGGAAAATGGGATATGATGCCATGACCGTCGAAACCATGCTCGTCATAGCCCTCGGGACCATTGCGTTATTTCTCTTGGCGTTGATTGTGGCACTTGTCATGGTGGTGCGTCGTCAGACCCGCAGGGCGGATTTTCTGAAACGTATCGCCAAACCGTATGGGGCAGCTGTCGGAAATGATGTCGGGTTCGACCATGACGGGCGGCACTTCGTGATTCAACTTTACGGGAAATCAAAACGGTTTCCTGTAGAGCTTTTCCTGAAGACCGACTGCCCAGTGAACGGGAGCCTTATCCTTACACGGGAAGGGACTTTTGAAAAATTATTCAAACGCATCCGCGTCAGTACTGAAGTGCAGACCGGGGATCCCGCATTTGACGCCGCCATATACATCTCCACTACCGATGAATCGTTTGCAGCCGCGTATTTGAAAAATCCGGACATGAGAAAATGCGGCCTCCGGTTGATGGAGATGGGATTCAGTGAGATCCGCATGGATGGAAATCATCTCAAATTACGACTTCACACCGCAGGTGTGTCAGCGGAACCGCTCCTGTTACTTGTCAAAAACGCGGCGGCCTGCATGTCGGTGCTGCTTTCCGATGTACCGCAACACGTGCAAAAAAGCGCCCAGCCTGCCGGTTTGTCAGATGCATTCAAGCAATGGGCGGTTATCGGAGGGGCGGGGCTGGTCCTGATTATCGGCATCGTGGCATATGTCTGGGCGGATGCTTTTTGCTGGCCCCTCTCACCCTTGACCGTGTTTATGGATTCCATCCAGTATTCCCTTCCAGCCCTTATCATTTTTACAGTCCTGTCCGTGATATGGCTAAAAGGCCGATCATCATCCCATCTGGAGATTATTGCCGCAGTGGGTATCGCTTTAGCTGGATTTCCATTGGCAGGGTTTGGTATCGAACTGATCATCAATGGTGAGTGGGATGAGGCTCCCATCCGCTCCCATGAAGTCCGGGTGATTCGTAAGTATTCGAATACCTATAAATCATCCACCACCTATTACGTAGAAGTCGAATCCTGGCGCTCGGCCACCGATATGGAATCGGTTGCTTTTCCCCGAAACGCATGGGAAGGTATTGAGCCAGGCCATACTGAACTGGTTTGCGATACGAAACCCGGGAGATTGGGGTTTGAGTGGCTGTTGGGATGCAACATCCGTTGATGGGTCCGACAACAGGGGGATATTCCGTTTCCGACGGCCGGATCTTCAGAGCAACTGAATCGGCACCGCCAATCATTTTGATACAGGCTTTACAAACAGGAGGTTTATTTTGGGATTGCTGAACATCGATAGGGACAAATGCAAACAGGATGGAATATGTGCCGCGGATTGCCCCACCGCCGTGATTCGAATCGAAAATGGGAAGCGTTATCCGGAACTGGTACCGGGAGGAGACCAGATGTGCCTGCGTTGCGGGCATTGCGTGGCGGTCTGTCCCCACGGTGCCTTGAGCCACGTCGAGGTACCGCTGGCGGAGTGCTTGCCCATTCGGAAAGAGGCCGCCGTAACACACGATCAGGTGGTGCAGATGCTGCGGTCCCGTCGATCCGTGCGTCATTTTAAAAACCGCCCCGTTGAAAGGGAGACCCTTCAGCGCCTCATTGAAATTGCCCGTTACGCCCCCACAGCCAGCAACGCCCAACTTTTGGAGTGGACCGTCATCAATGACCGGGAGAAGATTCGGGGTATCGCCGAAGATGTTGTCAATTGGATGCGGCAGGTGCTGGAGAAGGATCCCGAACCGGCCAGCGCACCCTATCTGCCACTGCTGGTTGCGGCGTGGGATATGGGACTGGATACGGTTCTGCGGAGTGCCCCCGGCCTGATCGTGGCGTCTGCACCTGGGGAGGATAACAACGGAATGGTGGATCTCACCCTGGCCCTTTCATACTTGGAACTGGCCGCCCCGAGCCTGGGCGTCGGCACCTGCTGGGCGGGTCTTCTCCAAGGGGCGATTCTGTCGCACTCACCCTTGAGACAAACGGTGGGAATCCCAGAAGGACATCCCCACCACTATCCGATGATGATCGGATATTCCAAAGTCCGATACCACCGGTTGCCGGAGCGAAAGGCGCCGAAAATATGGTGGAGATAAACATGCCGATCCAATGGCAGACAACGGAGTCGCTGAATGCTGACCAGAAAAGAAATTGTCCTTAAGGCTCAAGAATTGAATTTCGAAGACGTTGGCTTTACCTCGGCCGAACCGTTCGATGACCAGCGTCGATTTCTCAGGCAAAGACAGGATGTGTACCAGTGGTGTCTGGATAGTGGGTTGGACCTGATTTCGGGCACCGATCCCAAAACCGTTATGCCGTCCGCAGAGACCGTCATCGTATTGATGGAGGTCTATTTCAGAAAATCCTATCCTAGGGTCATGGAGAACCATTTCGGACGGTGCTATTTAGACGACGACCGGGTTATCAAGGATCGGCTGGCCGGACGGATCAAAGCGTTTCGATCTTTTTTGAGAGACAACGGCATCGATTCAAAAGTCCCCTTCCATCTGCCCCACCGACTGGCAGCGGCCCGTGCGGGAATGGGAACATTCGGCAAAAACTGCCTTTTCTATTCCAACAGGGTTGCAGGTAAGGGATCCTGGGTACTTCCCATTGCGGTGGTGGTTGACCGCTGGTTCCATCCGGACCCCCCCACAGTGGAGGTGGGCTGTCCCAAATGGTGCAAAAACGCCTGTATCGCTGCCTGTCCCACTGGCGCTCTTGTGGGCCCAAGAAAATTGGTGCCCCGCAGGTGTATCTCCTACCTGAGTTATTTCGGGGATGGTTTGACACCCCGTGAACTGCGCGTGAAGATGGGATTGTGGGTCTACGGCTGCGACCGCTGCCAGAACGTCTGTCCCCGGAACACCCCATGGTTGGCCATGGATCTCCCGGAAAACCGGAAGGTGGCCGCCATGGCAGAAGATTTCAAACTCACGCAACTGCTCCATATGGACCGGGAGTATTTTCTGGCCCGCGTCTGGCCCCACATGTTCTACATGTCGGAACAGGAGATCTGGCGCTGGAAAATGAATGCCGCAAGGGCCATGGGAAACAGTCTCAATCCGGCGTACATTTCCGATCTGGTTCGTGCGTTTGAGGAAAACGACGATGACCGGGTGCTGGGAATGATCGCCTGGGCTTTGGGCCGGTTTGGCCGGCCCAAAGCGCGGCAGGCGCTTGAAAAATTTCTCCCCGAGAGCAGCGGCATCGTAGAAAAGGAGATCCAGTACGCCCTTATGGAAAACGATCCGGGAAAAACAGTGTCGTAACGACCCATGGTGCCAACCTCAATCCAAAAACAGGATCATCTGGATCTGATGTCCATGATGATCCTTCTGGTTCTCTGTGCCAGCTGGGGTATTCAGCAGGTGAGCATCAAAGTGGCCAATGCGGGGATATCGCCGATTCTCCAGGCCGGGCTGCGATCGGTCGGGGCCACCGTGCTGCTCGCCCTATGGATGATGATCCGCGGAGAGAAGATCTTCCAGCGGGATGGTACCCTCTGGTGGGGCCTTGCCGTGGGCGTGGGATTTGCATTGGAATTTATGCTCTTCTACTGGAGCCTCGACTATACCCATGCCGCCCGCGCCGTTGTCTTTATCTACACCATGCCGTTTTATACCGCTGTGGGGGCCTATTTTTTTATTCCTTCAGAATCCCTCAAGCCAGTTCAGATTGCAGGATTGTGCCTGGCCTTTACCGGTATCGTTGCCGTTTTCGGGGAATCCCTCTCTCTTCCCTCCTATCGAATGCTCATCGGAGACCTGATGGCCCTGGGGGCTGCCCTTTTCTGGGGAATGTGCACGGTAATGGTGAAGGCCAGCCGTTTGTCCTATATCGATCCCGGCAAGACACTTCTCTACCAATTGGCTGTTTCCGCTCTGTTGCTTCCCTTTTTTTCCGCAGCGGCGGGGGAGACGGGCATCGGTCAGGTCACACCCTTGATCATTGCTTGTATTTTGTACCAGATCGTGTGGGTGGCTTTCATCACTTACCTGGCATGGTTCTGGCTGATTCGAAACTACCCGGCTTCGAGGCTTGCCGCCTTTCTGTTCTTTACACCCCTTTTCGGCGTGGCGGCAGGGGCGGTCTTCTTGAATGAACCGATCACCCCTCCGCTGCTCCTGGCGCTTTTACTGGTGGGTTTCGGCATCTACCTGGTCAATCGCCCCAACCCGCCCCCAAAGAATTCGAACCCGATTCAGGAGAATTCAAAATGAACCGAAACTGGTTGAACGCCTTGGGGAAGATGACATACGGGATCTACGTGCTCACCACCCGATACGAGGAGACGGTTAACGGCATGATCGCCTCCTGGGTCACACAGGTCTCATACGATCCACCGCTCATTCTGGTGGCGGTTCATCCCAACCGGCATACCCACTACCTGATTGAAAAAAGCGGTGTTTTTGCTCTCCATGTCATCGCCGATTCCCAAAAAGAGTGGCTTACCCGCTTCAAGGGACCGGTCGCATCGGAAAAATTTGCCGGATTGGATTGGAAATCCGGTGAAACCGGATGCCCCGTTGTGACAGACGCAATCGCCTGGTTGGAAAGTCGTGTTATAGAGTCTTACCAACCCGGCAATCACACCCTTTTCCTCGGAGAGGTGATTCATGCGGAAAGCGGCATCAATGGCCGCCCGCTATGCACGATGGATTACGATGGCACGTATACAGGCCGCGCGTGAAGACCTTCAGGGATAACAGATGACAGGATATTACCGACTGCAAGCCGATGTGTCTACACCCGCGGCCGGTTCAGGGCAGCAAGAACAGATTTCTGAGTGAATCGGCGATAAGGACAGCCATTTTCCGGTGTCCATTTGGATTCAGATGGAGACCATCTTCGAGGTAACAGTCGGGCGGTACGGTTCCGTCACTTTCCATAAAAAGCGCGTGGAAATCCAGGACGGGAATTTCGCTGTCCGCTGCCGCTATTTTCAATCGGGATACCAGCATGCCGATTTTTTCCTGGAGGTCATGGTAACCCTTTTCAGGCTGGCGGAACGGTTGGCGTTCAACCCTGTCCAGTACAAACGGCATCGGCATTCCAAACAGGGGTGCCATTCCGTGATACTGTGCCTGATAGGCCATGGTGTAGAGGTTTGCCATTACATAATTGACCGGCAGATCCCACCAGAGATCGTTGGTGCCGCCCATCAGGATCACCGTATCCGGTTTGCGGGACACGACATCCGTTGGAAATCGGCTCATGAGTCCACCGGTCGTATCACCGCCGATGCCGGTATTGACAACTTCGATATTCAGTGCGTTTTCCAGCAGTGAGGGCCATCGGTATGCGGGCTCGATGTCGGCGCCTTCGGTCAGGCTGTCGCCATGACACACCATTCGTTTCATTTCTTCACCTCATTGGAATCAAACCATGCCATTTTTCGCGACACTTTCCACTAAAGGCTAAGGAAAGTCAATAACCGTTCTTTTCCACGGTTGTGGCCGCATCGGAGCCCCAATCGGGGGCCCTTTGTTATTTGACAAACTCCCCGTTGTTGCGTAAATTTTTCGAAACGGTTTTCGGGAAAGGAGCAAAAATATGTTGAACCTATTGAACCTGTTTCGAAAGGCGGAGGATGTACGTGAATTCTCGGCCGGAGAACACGTTTTCAGAGAAGGGGAACCGGGCGACAAAATGTATGTGGTCCTGGAAGGGGAGGTAGACATTCAGGTGGCTGGCAGCACTGTGCAAACCGCATCCCCGGGAGACCTGGTGGGTGAGATGGCACTCATCGACACCAAAGCCAGAAGTGCCAGTGCCGTTGCTTTGAGTGACTGCCGACTGGCGGCTGTTGACGAACAGGGATTCATCAATATGGTTCAGCAGAATCCCTTTTTTTCCCTGCACGTACTCCGAGTCCTCGCGGAGCGTCTGCGCCAAATGGATTCAAAGATGGGTTGAATTGATCTTCTCTAACTGGGGTCGTTAAATCTGAAAATGCTGCGCCTCGCGGGGGGCGATGCATCGGGTGCCCGATTTCCGATCGTGCAGGATGGATTGGGCGGTTTCCAATATCCGGTCGATGTCGTCGTCGCTGTGATCGGGATCATGGTGAAACAGGTGGAGGGATTTGACACGGGAACGATGCGCCAGTTCCACCACCGGTGTGATCGATGAGTGGCCCCAGCCGGATTTGCCCTCGTACTCTTCATCGGTATAGGTGCAGTCCGTGATCAACACATCCGCATGCTTGATAAAGCCGGACAGCTGGTTTAGGTAATGCGCGTTGTAGAGGGGGTTGCCGGCAGGGTAGAGCTCATTGTCCGTAATGTAACAGATAACCCGTTCCCGGTACTCCACACGGTACCCAAGACAGTTTCCCGGATGGTTTAAAAGCATGCTTTTGACCCTGATACCATCGATCTTTATCTCGCCCTCCCGAAGATCCCTGAAGCTCACCATAGCGCTGAACTCCTTGATGTTCACCGGAAAATAGGCGCCGTCCATCTGCCCGGATATGAGGTCCCTCATCGTCGTATCCCCGTGGGCCGGACCCAGAATCTCAATCTCGTTTCCCTGGAGGTATAGGGGTACGAAAAAAGGAAGACCGTTGATGTGATCCCAGTGGGGATGGGAGATAAACAGTTTGGCCCCTACAAGTGAAATGGAATTCGCCATGATGTGGTTGGAAAGCACCTTGATACCGGTGCCCGCATCGAAAATAAAAAATCCGCCCCTGGGAAACTCCATGCTGACACAGGATGTATTTCCGCCATACTTAACGGTAAGCGGACCCGGGACCGGCATCGTGCCGTGAACACCCCAATAACTCAGTTGGATCCGGTCCGCCATGACCCGTCGGATCGTGTCAGGGAACGACTGCATATTGACCGGTTTTGTGATGTATCCGTCAGCACCGCAGTCATAGGCACGCTTTCGATCCACCTCATATGCTTTTCCTGAAACGATCACGACTTTTAGCGTTTGGAGGTCTGGGTGGTTTCGAATCTGCTTTAAAAGGGTCAATCCATCCAGTTCCGGCATTAACATATCCAGCAGGATGCAATCCGGTTTTTTTCTGAGGATCTCCTCCATGACCGGAAGGCTGGAGGTATATCCGAAGGCCTGATGTCCTTCCATTTCTAGGACTTTTTTCAGAATATTGACGATGTCCTGATCGTCATCCACGACAAAAAAAGAGTGAGCAGGAGCCATGTTAACACCCGAGCATATCGTTAGTTTAAAGTCATCCAACTAATATCATTGAAAATTCTATTTGTAAATCGATAAATTTACGGCTACCGCCCATGCCGAACTTTCCGGCCCTGCGGTTCGCGTCAAACAAATGGCATCTGAGTCCCGTTCAATAGGAGGGGACTGGATCCCGGTGAGCTATTTAAACACATTATTCATTTGATATCATGGGGATAAGAATGAATCCTTGAAAACTGTAATTGACGGCATATTTATTGCATTATGTGCATGACATGCAAGCCCATCAATATTGAGGCGGGCAATTCATGCCCGTCGTGGCATGGAGGTGGCTCATGTGGTTGTGGATGGTTTCGGTTGCAGTGATGTTGAGTCTGGCGAGGATGGCATACCTGATTGTTACAGCCGAACTGCCGGATCTCTTAGAGCCTGAAGAGGAGATGCAGGATTGAGCTTTTCAGGTAGCCCCAACTGAAGAAAAATGGACGAAAAGAAAAAAAAAGAGCTTGAAGATCAGTTGAACCGTCTTTTCACCGTGGCAGGAAAAAGCCAACCATCTAAAATCCCATCTAAAAGTGGATTGCGGGGTGCGCGGGTGATCAGACGCCGAAAAGGCCAGCCGGATCGCCAGGTGAGTTCCAAAACGCAGGGGCCCTAACAAATCCTCGAAGTTGGATGCTCAGTCACGCCTGGATTTTCGTTCCACAAGTGATGCAAAAGTTTGAATCGGGCCGCAGGGTGAGGCCGCACGCACGGCACTCATAGCGGGTCATGAGAAGATCTATTTTGACTTTGGTTTCAGTGAGTATCATTTTGACCTGATCGTCGGTAAGACCCAGCTTATGGCTGTACACCCGCATCTCTTCCTTGTCGTTTTCTGACATCTCCCCTCCAAGGAGCGATATCAATAGCATATCCTCAAAGTTTTGCACCCGATCGGAAAAACGTCCTACCGGTGTAAGTGTATGTTCACCGCTGGCGACCCGGACCATCGCCTTTTCCAGCATGGCGTTGTCCACTTTCAAGTGGTGGCAGATTGTCTCAAGGGCCTGTTGCTCCCTATGGTCCAACTGCCGGTCCAATTGCTTCATTTTGACGATATTGGCGATATAAACGACTAGTTGATCTGACTTGACCATGGCAATTCCTACGGGTTCGCAACTGAACGCTGACTCATTAATATGTCAGGGGGCATGGGTCAATATTTTATGTCTGCCGTGTTTCGGTTGGTGCAATATGTCCGGTCCGGAGTGTTTCAGGAAATATCGTTTTGGATTTCCCTAAAGGGCATGATAGATTGGGTCGGCAGTCGTTGCTTAAATGAACGGAGTGGGCGGGACACCAGGAAAGGAAGAACGTGACGCAACCGACAACAACTTCAATGGCTGAACTGATCCACCGGTACGAGGTCCTGCTGTTTGATGCCTACGGCGTGTTGGTCCATTCCGACGGCGCCATGCCGGGTGCAATCGAATTGATCCGGACCCTTAACCGCATCCGCAAACCCTATTATATCCTGACCAACGACGCATCCAAATTGCCGGAAACCGCAGCCTCCCGATTCATCGGCTACGGACTCGATCTCCAACCGGAAAAGATCGTGACATCGGCAATGCTGCTCCAGCGCTATTTTAAGGATAATCGACTGCGGGACGCCTCCTGCCTCGTCCTAGGCCCCCCGGACAGCCGGCACTACGTTGAAAAGGCCGGTGGACGGGTGACCGACAGATGGGATGACAGGTATGAAGTGCTGGTTGTTTGCGACGAGAGCGGTTATCCATTTCTCGAGACACTGGATCGGGTTCTCGGGTCGGTGCTGGGCAAACTCGATCGCGGTGATCCCCTTCACATGGTTTTACCCAACCCCGACTTGATCTACCCCAAAGGAGAGGGCGGTTTTGGATTCGCCAGCGGCAGCATTGCCCTGCTGTTGGAATCCGCCATCCGCCTCCGCCATCCCGACAGGCCAACTCAACGCTTTGTCCGTTTGGGTAAACCCCATGGCGCCATTTTCGAGGAAGTGGCGAGAAGTGCGGGAACCCGCAATATGGTGATGATCGGGGATCAATTGGAAACCGACGTTTGCGGCGCCAATCGCTTCGGTATCGATTCCGTACTGGTTGCCGGCGGGTTGATGAGAAAGGACCTAAAATTTGAACCCGGTCTGCGATGCCCCGATTTTCTCCTGCCCCATCTGACCTGATCAAGCCGTATCGGACCGTGGACGATTGGCGCTATATCTGGATTTCACCTTTCATATGCGTTATGGTAATCCTAATAAGGCGGATGGCACTGGAGTTGAACGACCGCCAACGATTGTGCTGAGACCGAAAAAGAATGAAAAATAAAAAAACCCAATCCCGATCCAGTGAAAAAACAGTACTGCTTGACGATACGGGCGATTCACTGAAAATCATCAGATTTGCTTTTTTCATTTCCATTGCCGGACTGGTCGATGCTTCCTATCTGTCCCACTTGCATTGGGCGACCTCTCAGACGTGCATCGCCGGTTTAGGCTGCACATCGGTACTTGCCAGTCCCTACGCCACAGTAGGGGGAATCCCGTTGGCCGCTTTGGGAGCGGGCATGTATCTGGCCTTGGGTTGGATCACCTCACGGATATTGCGGTTGCCGGAAAAGTTGCCGGATTGTCTGTTATGGATGGTGATGATTACAACGACGGGTGTGGCGGCCTCCATCTATCTCACCGCCTTGCAGGGATTTGTCATCGGTGAGTGGTGTCCCTTTTGTCTGCTCTCCGCCCTACTCATCGCCCTTATATTTGGAATCTCAATCCATCTCGCGATTCGTTTCCAACTGTTTCGGCAGATGGGCCGCTTCTACGACGGGCTATGGCGGGAGATGCCCGTCATCATCTTGGCGTTGGTACTTCCCGCATGCCTGACCGTTATCACCGGTATGTTAAATGCAGCTGCTGTCCCCAAAGCGTCCGCCGCACCGGAGCAGGTCGTTGCCACCATCGGGGGGCGACCGTATACATTGGAGCAGGTGGACCGGGCGATCCAAAGTCAATTGCTGCACTTGGATGAAGAACGATATGCGGAAAGAAAGCAATATATCGAATCAGAATTGCTCAACTATGAAGCAAAGACACGGGGAATACCCGTCAAAACACTGCTTCAAAAAGAGGTCCTCGATAGCATTGTCGTAGACCGCGAAGAGATCCGGAAATTTATCGCTCAGAACAGGTCGCGGTTGCCCAAACAGCTCACCCCGGAGTTTATAAAAAAAATCGAACGGTCCCTTCGAAACCAAAAAATTCCGCCGGTCCGCATCGCTTATCTTGAAAGCCTCAAGAAAAAATATGGTCTCGAGCTTTTAATTCCACTACCGGACCGCTTGAACCTGGACCTGCCTGCCGGTGTCTATCCCGAATCCGGACCACTGGATGCACCGGTCACCATCGTGGAATTCTCAGATTTCGAGTGCCCTTACTGCAGCCGGACGCATCGTGAACTGAAAGCGGTCGCCAACCGTCATCCGGGTCGAATCCGACTGATTTTTCGTCATTTCCCCCTCCAACAGCATCAATATGCCAGGGTGGCTGCGGAGATGTCGTATTGCGCACAACAGCAGGAGCTTTTTTGGCCCTTTGCGGATTTGGTGTTTAATAACCAGAAAAAGCTTTCCGGAGATAACCTTTTTACCTATGCGGAGGATATCGGACTGGATATGGACCGATTCCGGGAGTGTGTCGTCGGTGATATGGCAAAGAAGGCTGTTTCCCGTGACATAATGGATGGGAAGAACTGGGGGTTGGAATCAACGCCCAGTTTGTTTATCAATGGACGCTTCTTTTCCGGACTGCCCGATAACCTCGATGAGATTATCCGGGAAGAGATCGCCCGTTCCGAGGGTAAATGACCCAGTATACGGAGGACTCTCCATATCCGGCCGGTATCTTTTGGTAGTTGCGCCGCAGATGAATTGTGAAAACCGGATCGAAGGGGAAAATGGGCGTTACCGGCTAATGACCGGAACCGGTTCGATCCGTCGATTCTTTGGATCCCAGGTTCTTGGACGAATAATAGATCGCCCGGTTGGCGACCAGTTTGGTGTGGATGTGCCGTTCACCTTCGACCCATGTGTATTGTTTGATGCCTGCTATTGTCGAAAATGTCAAAGGTTCACCCAGGATAGCGGTTACCTCTTCATACGACATTCCAAATTTTAACTTCTGATAGTTTTCACGAGTAATTTTTTTGGGTTCGATGGTACAACCAACGGCCAACAAAAATATGAACAGGATCGATGCAATTCGGCACAGGTTGGAGGTTTTGCTCTTCATGGAATATCCCCCCCATCAGGTATTTGTGGTTTAATAAAAAATGTTTTGAGAATTATAAAATATACTATTTACATATTTCACTATTCTTGTCAAAAAATGATCCACAAGGAGTCGATGTTCCTTTTTCATCATATCCTTGGATTAAATTGGGAACCCAAAACAGACGACTGCCGGTCAGTCAAGCAAACCTTGTAAAAGCGGGAGATTAGAAATGGAACCATGCCCCTGCGGCAGTGAAATGGAATTTGACGCTTGCTGTAAGCCCTTCTTAATGGGAGAGCAGCATGCACGGACGGCCGAAGCCCTGATGCGGGCACGCTACACGGCACACGTAAAAGCGAATCATGCCTACATCTATGATACGACTCACCCAGACAATCGAAATGAACTGGATCGCGAGAAAAGTGCGGACTGGTCAAAACGCTTCGACTGGCAATCACTTGAAATTCTTCGCACGGAATCGGGAGAGAACGAGGACCTTAAAGGAACGGTAGAGTTCGTTGCGCGGTATCGAAAAAAGGGTACCTTATTCCGGCACCACGAAATCGCCGAATTTGAGCGCCACGAAGATCGCTGGTATTTCAAAGATGGACAGGTGCCGGTTCCCGAACAAGCCGTCAGGAAAGAGCGAAAGGTCGGACGTAACGAATCCTGCCCCTGCGGCAGCGGGAAAAAATACAAAAAATGCTGCGGGCGATGATCCGTTTGCTTTTCATCATATTGGATATGCATGTGTTCCATCGAACATAGGAGGTATGGGGATGGATAGAGAAAAATTGGCAGGCTTTGACCTTTTCAAAGGACTCACCCCCAGCGAGCTTTCTGAAGTATTGGAAATCGGACGGGAGGTTTCCGTTGAAAAAGGGGAGCGCATCATAGAGGAATCGACTCCCACATCCGATCTTTTTGTATTGCTTGAGGGAAAGGTGGCGGTGGAATTCGAGATTACCGACTATGACAGCGAAAAGACCGAATCCCTGCGACTGGTGAGCCTTATGGAGGGCGACATTGTAGGGGAGATCGCCTTTCTTGAAAGGCACAACAGAACCGCATCGGTGACGGCGAATGAACCCACCCGGGTAATCAAGTTTGACGGTGCGAAATTGCATGGATTGTTCGCCCGGAACAATCTCCTGGGGTATCTGATGATGCAGAATCTGGCGCTGATTCTTATCGATCGCATCAAACGTAGCAACCTGTTGTGGTTGAATGAAAAGCTATCTTAACCGAACGAGAACATATCCGCCGCTTTCGTATCCGAAGGGTTTGAAGATGCCGCAGTAGTCATTGGAGAGGCCTTTATAGAAAAGATCGAAATCGACCCTGTAAGGCACTTCCTGGGCAGGGTCCACATCCAATAGGGTCACCTGCCTAGATTCGGGACGGTACCCCCCCACTGCAGAGATATGGGGAATGTTCAGGACCGGGAGAAACGCCCCCTGATCGAAATGGGCGATGATCACCCGGTCTCCTTTTTTCTCGAAGGCGAGCAGGTGCCTTTTCAGTTCCTGCCGTTTCGGCTTCGATGCCTTGGCTTTGCATGCCTGGACAACATCAACGGACCGGTACCGAACGTTGTAAAGATCGAGGCTGCATTCCACGACTTTGCCAAGGAGTGCGAGCGGCAGACCCCGCCGTCCTCTGTACCCGCTATCGCTCATTCTCTCCTTCCAGTTAACAGTTCGGACCCGGTCCAGAATTTCCCATTGGGTGATTCGCTTCACTTTGCCATTTTGAACGGAACGGATCGCGTTGACGGATGATACAACGGTCGCCACGGAGCAGGATGCTTCTAGAAGCTGTTTTTCATGATAAATCATCAAAGCCGCTTTAAGGGAATTGTTGCCGGCGGGTTCCGGACCATCAAGACGATGCGCTTTCTGGCGACCGAAGGTGCCTGTCGCGGTCAGCTTTCGAAACCACAGGGTACTGTGCAGAACCGCATGTATCATCAACCGGGTTAAATTCACCACACCCCTCCCAACTCAAATCGTGCCCTTTATTCAAATCTAATGAACACCAAAAAGATACGTCGTTTCCGTCAAAATTCCACCCCTTCCGCCTCAATTAATGGGAAAACCGGTTCCGGCAATGGGACTCCAGGTTACAATTTGTTACAAAACGTTACGGCGCTGAAAAGCATTTCTACTTTTTTAAGTGTATGAAAATCACCAGCAGAATAAAGCAACGTCATGTTTACTGGAAAACCGAAAACCCGTAAGGAGGCGACATGAGGAATAAAAAGCATCTGCTGATCCGTCTGTTGGGTCTATTGGGTATCATTACCATTGTGGGTTGTCATTACAGTGTTCCGCTATCTTTTCGGCAGGAAACGACTGAGGAACGCACCGCCCGGCGAATCGAACGAGCGGTCGATAAGTTGACCCGGGAATTGGACTTGAACTCCGAGCAGAAAAAACGCGTGCGTATTATGGCCGAAACTATCTGTGAAAAGGCCATTGACCTGCAAAAGGGGCATGCCGAATCCAAGACGGAATTCTTGACGCTTTTATCTCAAGACAACGTAGCGGCGGCGGAGGTTCAAGGGCTCATCACAAAGAAAATGGAAAGATTCAAGCCCATGGTCGCATTATTTGCCACCCAGATGGCGGAGTTCCATGAAATACTGACCCCGGAGCAGCGCAAACGGCTCATTGAAAAGGTCGAGGAACACAAGCACCGTGGATGTCGTTTCAGTGGCCGCTGGTAGTCATCATCTTCCGGGCTCATGGATCACCCATGAGATGGGATCGGCGTACCCCGATCGGACAGTTGTGAAAGCGGGCGTGATCGGATATACTTTCAGCCATCACCGCTTTCGGACCATCTTTCAATACGCCGGAATATAGATGCCTTATAGGGTCAATGTTGATTCGCAAGCCGATCCGAAAAGACGGCTGCCTGGGTGTTTCCGGCATGTATGCCACAATTGTTTCGGAGATGGGTCATGGCCCAGCAAATTCTCGTCATTGACGACGATCGTAAACTCAACCGCCTGCTGAAGCAGTATTTAGGAGAATTCGGCTACCATGTGTTGACTGCCGTGAAACCCTCGGAAGGGCTGAAAAAACTACAGCGCCACCCACCGGATCTGGTGATACTGGATGTCATGCTGCCGGGGATGACCGGTTTCGAGGTGTGCCGAGAGATAAGGGAGCGGTCCAGGATCCCTATCATTATGCTTACGGCACGGGGCGATTCAACCGATCGGATTGTAGGCCTTGAACTGGGAGCCGATGATTATGTGCCCAAACCCTTTGAACCCCGCGAGTTGGTGGCCCGCATCCAGGCGGTTCTGCGACGAGTTCAGGACCGCGTCCCGACCGGGGTAATGGTTTTCGGGGAGCTGCGGATCGATCTTGGCCGGCGCGAAGCCAGTCTGGGGCTGGAAAATATCCAGCTGACGACGAATGAATTTACCGTGTTGGAACTCATGGCCCGAAATCCCGGCAAAGTATTGGACAGGGACCGGATACTACAGGCTTTGAGGGGCATGGACAGCGAGGCTTTCAATCGCACGGTGGATATCACTGTCAGCCGACTCCGCAGTAAATTAAATGACGACCCAAAGACACCTCGATTCATCAAAACCATTTGGGGTGCCGGCTATGTCTTTGTTGGGGAAACTGAGACGATTTGAAGATCCGAAACCCCATACTGCGGTCCGTTCTTGTGAAGCTGATGGCCATTCTTCTTGTCACCGGTCTGATCATCAACATGTCGGTGTTCTTTTTCTTCGGAGCGCTTCGCCATTATGCCACCGATACCTATAACGGCCATCTGCTTCGTTATATCGATTACCTGATAACGGATATCGGTTTACCCCCCGATCCTCAAATCGCCCAAAATATCGCCGATGCGACCGGTATGGTGATCCGTTTTCAGTCCCCGACACAGGTCTGGTCCACCGGGCCCATGCCGATAGATTGGACCCGCCATAGATATCGGGTTTGGTATCAGGGCCATGGCATCGAAGCGCGTTCATGGCACGGTAACCATCATGTTGATGTGAACAGGGAAATCGGCCGCTATTCATTTGCGCTGCCTTTCAGCCCCGGTGCGGAAACCCATATCCGGTCTCTCGCAGGGGGATTGCTTTTGTTCATCTCCCTGGTTCTCATCGGCACCATGTGGGTGATACGGCGTATCCTGCGTCCTCTAAAGCGCCTTAAAACGGGAGTTGAACGGGTCGGGGAAGGGGATCTGGATCACGTGGTGAAGACGCGCGGTAACGACGAACTCCACCATCTGGCACAGGCGTTCAATAAAATGACACGACGTTTGAAAACCTTGATCCGGACCAAGGATCGACTGCTGCTGGATGTCAGTCATGAACTGAGAACCCCCATCACCCGGATGAAAGTGGCGCTTGAATTCCTGGACGACACCAAAGCCAAGCAGAGCATCGTTGAAGATCTGATCGAGATGGAAACGATGGTAACCGAAATACTCAGCGCTGCCCGGACACAGAACGCAAAGGATTCTTTAAAACGGGAGTCGGTTGATTTGAGCCAGTTCCTTGATGAAGCACTCAAACCCTTTGCATCCATCCCACCGGGCATCCGGTTCAATCCACCGTCCGTGAAGATTCCGGTTTCAGTTGATCCGGGGCAGATACGGACCGTTTTGAAAAACATTCTTGAAAATGCGTTGAAATACGCTTCCCATCAGAAAGAGCCTGTATCTGTGGAAGTTTTCGGGACCTCCTCACAGGCGACCCTCCGAATCAGTGACCGGGGAATCGGTATTCCCGCCGACGAATTGACACGGATTTTTGAACCTTTTTACCGGGTGGATAAATCACGGGATCGTGAAACCGGTGGGTTTGGACTAGGCCTGAGTATCTGCAAAAACATCATCGAGGCCCATGATGGCCGGATCGATATGGAGAGCGAAGAGGGGCGGGGAACGATTGTGACGATCACGCTACCGATTTGATCGTCATCCGATGGCCTGAGAAACGATGTCGGCTCTTCTTCACTCCGGCTCCCGGTACAGGGCCAGCGCCCCGGATCTGGCCAGCTTTTTGATGCCCATGGGCTCCAGCATTCGGATCAGGGCATTCACTTTTTCTTCTCTGCCGGTAACCTCGATAATGAAGTGGCTTGTTCCGGAATCCACGATTTTTCCTCTGAAAATCTCGGCGATTCTCAGAATTTCGGGTCGGTTTTCCGGAGTGGTCCGGACGCACACAAGGGCCATCTCTCTTTTGACAGCTTCTTTGCCGGTCATGTCCCTTAGCTTGATCACATTGATCAAGCGCCGCAGGTTTTTCATGATTTGCTCGAATATATGGGGGTTGGCGCGCGTCGTGATCGTGATTCTCGACATCTCCGGATTGGCGGTCGGAGCGCCGCAGATGGTCTCGATGTTATACCCGCGACCTGCAAAAAGACCCGTTACACGTGCCGTTACACCCGGTTCGTTTTCCACCAGCATTGTCAGAATGTGTTTCTCTTCCTTGACCATATCATCCCCTGTGGATCCGTCCCAATCGTTTCAGTTCTTGTACACGATAAGCACTGAAGGGTCAAATGGATGTAACGACCCTCGCCATCTTCGGGTTTCCGCTCATTTTTTCCGGGAGAGACATTATTTAATTGAAATTTCAATATCGTTGATGATAGAATTAGGATTAACGAAACGACATCCACGTCGACAGCGAACACGCCTTCACACGGGTTACCGGTCCGCTTCCCATCTGGTTGCGATTCCTATTTCTCTTCTATTCATCATCACTGAATGAAACCAACCGCCGATTCGAAACCTAAGGATGCCGGCCACCCCCAGAACATGGGAAATCGCGTCTTCATGAAAAGGGGTTCCAACTTCCCTTTCCATTCAAAAACCGCAACCCTAACAAGAGGAGGCCATCATGAAAAGGAAGCTGATCAATTATCAAACCTTGCTCAGCGTCACCAAAGCCATCTCACATTCAAAGGATCCGGAGGAGGTGGCGCTCATGACCGTAGAGAGCATCACCACCGCTTTGGGGACCAAGGGGTGCTGTCTGTTTCTCATCAACCGGAAAAAGGCGGAATTGGAGGTGGCCGCCGCCTTCGGCCTGAGTGAAGAGTATATCAACAAAGGGCCGGTGAGTGCCATGCGTTCCATTTACCAGTCACTGGAGGAGGGTCCTGTGGCCATCTCAGACGTCATGGATGATCCGAGAATCCAGTATCCGGAAGAAGCCCAGAAAGAGGGAATCGCCTCGATTCTGTCTGTCCCCATCAAAATTGGGGGGCACCTCATGGGGGCGATGCGGGTTTATACCGGTGAGCCGGAAGAATTTACCCTTGAAGATGTCAATTTCGTCCAGGCGATTGCACAGATCGCCGGGTTGTCCGTGAAAATGGCCCGGTACACCAAGGGGTTGAAGAGCAGTATCGATGTTCTCAAGACGATGAAGGAGGTTCAGACCCAGCGCACAACGAGAAGGACTCCATATGAGGGCGTACCGGTCAGTGTTGCTTCGGAAACCATTGCCATGACGAGCTGATGGCAACCCTGCCGGTTTTTGGGATAGGGGCTTTATCCCGACAATCGGCTGTCGGATTGAGCCGATGCAACCATCGGCTCAATCCTTGATCGCACGCCACTTGGATCGGTCGTACGCGCCTTCCCGTCTCCAGCATCACATAAGATCCAATCGGGATCTTGTTTCCGGATGACCCCATCATCTAGAACCTTCCGAAACCATGTTCCGTATTGACGCCCTTTTCTGCCTGGGCTATGAAAAGATTCGATTTTAAAACGAATCAGGTCCCTGTACCCTATCATCCTTGGGGAATTACCCGAAGAAGGAGCCGCAGGCATGTTGAAAGCATCCGGGTTGTCAAAGGGAAAAGTCGTGAAGATCAACGGTCATCCCTACCAGGTGAAGCACGTGGAAACCCAGACCCCTTCGGCGAGGGGCGCAAATACTCTGTACAAAGTGCGGTACGCCTCACTGCCTTCGGGCCAAAAACTGGAGCAGACCTACAAGGGAAACGACACCCTGGAAGAGATGGAACTGGAGCGTCATCCGGTGAGCC
>Ga0066187_1000054_pt1 | contig 57938 bp, 50 predicted proteins | sample WorMetexBAHAMAS1_FD_58706 | JGI IMG/M metagenome (GOLD analysis project Ga0066187, IMG submission 58706) | Marine gutless worms symbiont microbial communities from Max Planck institute for Marine Microbiology, Germany - Inanidrilus exumae... | ecosystem: Host-associated > Annelida > Digestive...
ATAGCATGTTACCTTCAGATAGAGGACTTTTTTATTTCATGAATCGCTCAGATTAGGTATCATTGATGACTATTCAACCGGATCCCCCGGCAACATTGAAGCGATTAAAGAAAATACAGGTGCCGCCGACCGACTTTTTTCCCACCACGACACCATCATGAATCGCTCCCTGATGCTTGAATTGATCGGCATCTGCGATGTGATATTTCACCTCGCGGCGGCGGTCGGTGTGCGGTATATCATCGATCATCCCCTTGAATCGATTAAAACCAACATCCAAGGGACCGATATCGTACTCGAACTATGCAACAAATTCAAAAAGAAGGTCCTGATCGCTTCCACTTCTGAAGTGTATGGCAAACACCTCCATGCACCCCTGGTGGAAACGGACAATATCATCTATGGTCCTTCGAGCAAGTTTCGGTGGAGCTATGCCGCCGCTAAATTGATGGATGAATTCTCCGCACTGGCCTACCACCGAACGCATCACCTCCAAGCGATCATCGCCCGGCTGTTCAATACGGTGGGGCCCCGGCAGACCGGTGCCTACGGCATGGTGCTTCCCCGATTTGTTGAACAAGCCTTGAAAAATGTACCCCTCACGGTATATGGTGACGGGAAACAGACACGGACCTTCACCTATGTCAAGGATGTTGTTTGTGCTTTGATGGGGTTGATGAACAACGAAAACGCCTATGGTGAGGTATTCAACGTCGGCGGCAAACGGGAGGTCACCATCCTCGAACTGGCCGAGGCGATCATCGAAAAAACCGGATCGTCATCATCCATTGAGTTGATACCCTATGAGGAGGCGTTTGAAAAAGATTTCGAAGATATGCAGCGCCGCGTACCGGGAATAGAAAAAATCAAACGGGTGACCGGTTTCGAACCCAGCACCGGTTTCGATGCCATATTGCAAAAAGTCATTGACCATATGAGAACAAAGGAAGATTCGATCAATTGAGAGGGAGTTTGTTTGTCAATTCAATCCACTGGCGTTGAGACAGGCAAAAAATTGATATGAATTTACATCCACTGATTCCTTTTTTCACCGCATTTTTCATTTGTGTCATCCTGACACCATTGATCCGCAGGGTCGCCATTAAAAAAGATCTTTTAGCCAAACCCGCAAAAGATCGATGGCATAAAAAGTCCACCGCTTTATTCGGGGGGATCGCCATTTTTGCCGGCATCGCCATCACCCTCTGCTTTGTTACGGACTTCAGCGATGTGGGGCGATTCGTTTCAGACCCATCGAAAAAAAGCAATCTCCCTTCCTTCGGGGTCGCAACCCTCATCGGCAGCGCGCTGCTCTTCATCTTGGGGCTTATCGATGATATCATCACTATCAAACCCCAAACCAAACTAATCGGCCAGATCCTCGTGGCCTCCCTGATCACTTTTCTCGGCTATCGGCTGCACTGGTTCCATTCCCTCACCATCGACACGGTGGTGACCCTGTTTTGGATCGTGGGGATCACCAACGCCTTTAATCTTTTGGACAATATGGACGGCTTGTGTGCGGGAATCGGCTTGGTGACGGCTTTCTTCTTGTGGCTCCTGTTTGCCGAAAAATCGGTGGAGGTGGCGCAAATCGCGATCATCCTCGCCGGTGCTTTGGCGGCATTTTTGGTTTACAATTTCAACCCCGCCTCCATCTTCATGGGGGATTCGGGCAGCCTGACCATCGGTTTTGTGGTTTCCATGCTCTGTCTCCAATATTCCCAGACCAGCACCGGCAATATTTTTTCCCCCTATGCCGTTCCCCTTTTGATCACCATGGTGCCGATACTGGATACCACGCTGGTTTCGGCCATCCGCATTTTGAGCGGGCGCAAGGCATCGACCGGTGGAAAAGACCACACTTCCCACCGGTTGATCCTCATGGGATTCAGCGAGAAAAGAGCAGTGCTTTTTCTCTATGGTACGGCTATCGTTTCGGGAATCGCCGCATATTTTGTTAGCCGGGCCGATGCATTCGCCACCCCGGCTGTGTTCGCTCCGGTGCTCATCTCGTTTCTGCTCATGGGGATCTACTTGGCCCAGCTTCGGATCTATCCTGAGAAGGAATTTTCCCGCCTGCGGAACAAAAGCTTTACGCCGGTCCTGATCGAGCTTACTTACAAACGACAGATCATGACAGTGCTGCTCGATTTTTTCCTGATCTCCTTTGCCTACTACCTTTCCTGGCAGCTCCGTTTCGATGCCGAGGAATTTAATTTTTATTTCAGGGTGTTTCTTCACTCCCTGCCGGTAGTGGTGTCCTGCAAACTGCTCGTCTTTTTTATTGTCGGGGTATACCGCGAGATCTGGGGGCGGATGAGCACCAACGACACCCTTGTTCACATCAAAGCGACCATGGCGGCCTCCTTGCTTTCCATCGCCCTGGTGACCTTTTTATATGGGTTCAAAAACTTTTCAAAAGGAGTATTCGTCATCGACTGGCTGTTGACCACCGGACTGATTTTGGGCTCCCGGGGTTCTTTCCGGTTTTTCATCGATTTCATCATGCGGAACTCTCTGGCCGGGGAGCGGGTCATCATTTACGGCGCCGGCCGGGGCGGCGAACTGCTGCTCAGAGAAATCCTCAACAACCAACGCCTGAGCGTGCGCCCCATCGGTTTTATCGACGACGATACCCTCAAAGTGGGAAAGAAGCTTCAAGGGTTTCCCATACTGGGATCCATCAAGGACATCACTGATATTTACGCCACCTATAAGTTCGATGGTGTTTTGATGGCCTTCAAGGACGAAAAAAGCGAGGTTCTGGAATCGGTACGACAATTCTGCAGACTCAACAATCTTTTTCTCAAACGATTTTCCATCCAGTTGGACGATATCGAAAACAAAGCACCCGTTAAAGATGAACCCCGGCAAAAGGTGTATCTCATCAATGGCAATTAAAACCCTCCTGGTTACCGGGGGCGCCGGTTTCATCGGCACCAACTTCATCATAAACACCCTTCAATCAGATCCATCCTTCAGGATCGTGAATCTGGATGCCGTGACCTACGCCGGCCATCCTGGAAATCTGGATGGCCTTTTACATCAGTATGATGGACGGTATCGGTTCGTCCATGGCGATATCCGGGACGCGACATGCCTTGCCACCCTGTTTGAGGAAGAATCGTTTGACGGGGTTTTCCATTTTGCAGCGGAATCCCATGTGGACCGGTCCATCCACGGTCCCGAGGCGTTTATCAAAACCAATGTCGAGGGAACCTTCAGGCTTCTTGAGGCGTGTCTTTTAAGGTGGAAGCATCACGGACTGGACGAAAAAGCGCACTTCCGGTTTGTCCATGTTTCGACCGACGAGGTATACGGCAGTCTCGGACCCGAAGGATTTTTCACGGAAACCACCCCTTACGACCCATCAAGCCCCTATTCCGCATCAAAAGCGGCGTCCGACCACCTGGTCAAGGCGTACCATCGAACTTACGGACTGCCGGTTCTGGTCACGAACTGTTCCAATAATTACGGGCCTTTTCAATTCCCCGAAAAGCTGATTCCGTTGATGATCCTGAACATCATGGATCAAAAACCACTCCCCGTATACGGGGACGGAAAAAACGTCCGGGACTGGCTATACGTGGTCGATCATTGCGACGCCCTTTTGGAGGTGTTTTGCAAAGGGCGGATCGGGGAGACTTACAACATCGGAGGGGGCGCCGAACGGGAGAACATCAAAATCGTTCGACTGCTCTGCGATATGGTGGATGAAAAACTGGGTAGACCAAAAGGGCAGGGCAGCCGCCAATTGATTACATTTGTAACGGATCGGCCAGGCCATGACCGGCGGTACGCCATCGATGCGTCCAAGATAGGACGCGAATTGGGTTGGGCGCCTAGATATCGTTTCGAAGACGCCCTTGAACGGACTGTGGCATGGTATCTTGAGAACGCGGCGTGGGTGGATACCATTCGATCCGGTGATTACCGCAAATGGATCGAGGCCAATTATGGAGATCGAACCAGTGGTTAGGAAACGGCGGTATGGGCTTCGACCATCTATACAGACCGAAAAGAGAGAATAGGGAGTGTTGAATTGAAAGGAATCATTCTGGCCGGGGGATCGGGGACGCGGCTTTATCCCATCACGAAAGTGATCAGCAAACAGCTTCTGCCCATGTACGACAAACCCATGATTTACTATCCACTTTCGGTGTTGATGCTGGCAGGTATTCGTGAAATACTAATTATTTCTACTCCTTATGATCTACCCCTGTTCGAGCGCCTATTGGGGGACGGGTCGGACTGGGGACTTTCCTTTTCTTACGAAGTTCAACCGAAACCCGAGGGCCTGGCCCAGGCCTTCACCATCGGTCGGGAATTCATAGGCTCGGACGACGTCTGTCTGATCCTGGGCGACAACTTGTTTCACGGCCACGGGCTCACCGGAACATTGCAAAACGCCGCCGAGAATGTCAAAGGTGCCACGGTGTTTGGCTATCGCGTCAAAGACCCTGAACGCTATGGTGTCGTGAGCTTTAATGAGAGTGGAGAGGTCATCGACATTGCGGAGAAGCCTGAAACGCCCAAGTCGAATTATGCCGTGACCGGTCTTTATTTCTACGACAACCGGGTTGCAGAGTTCGCTGCCGGGCTCAAACCGTCTGATAGGGGCGAGTTGGAAATCACGGACCTAAACCGCGTATACCTCGAACTTGGCGAACTGAAGGTGGAGCTTTTAGGTCGGGGGATTGCCTGGCTCGATACCGGAACCCATCAATCCTTGATACAGGCCGCCAATTTCATCGAAGCCATCGAAAGTCGTCAGGGACTCAAGGTTGCCTGTATCGAAGAGATCGCCTACTCCATGGGCTATATCGATGCCGCCCAGGTGGAAAAACTGGCCCAGCCCCTGATCAAAAACGGATATGGGAAATACTTGATGGAGCTGCTTACCTAGAATGAAAGTGATACCCAGTGACCTTTCGGATGTGCTCATCGTTGAACCCCAGGTGTTTACGGATCCAAGGGGGTATTTCATGGAAACCTATCATGAGAAACGATATGCCGGGTCAGGCATCGCCGAGCACTTCGTCCAGGACAACAACTCCTTTTCTGCCAAAGGAACGCTCCGGGGACTCCATTACCAGTTAGTGCATTCCCAGGCAAAACTCGTCCAGGTCATAAAGGGACGTGTGTTTGACGTGGCCGTGGACATCCGCCGCGGCTCACCGAACTTCGGGCAATGGGTCGGCGTCGAATTGTCTTCCGAAAACCACCGCCAACTCTTTATTCCCAAAGGATTTGCACACGGATTTTTCGTCCTCAGCGATACGGCATATTTCACATACAAATGCACCGATTTTTATGCTCCCGACGATGAGTACGGGATTTTTTGGTCCGACCCTGATATCGGTATCCGATGGCCCGATGGAACTCCGCTGTTATCGGAAAAGGATCTCGCCTACCCGCGTCTTTCGGACCTATCGCCGGATGCGCTTCCCGAATACCCATCCACCCCGTAACGCCGGTTCCACACCTTCCGTTAAATATAGGGAGATGTGTCAAGGCTTTGGGGTTCGTATCATAAATTCAAGGAAAACAATCAAATGACGGTATTGGTAGTCGGCGCCAAAGGCCAACTTGGCCACGATATGCTAAAGAAGTTGTCTGCCAGGGGTTTAAACTTTACGGCCGTGGACGTAGACGAATTGGATATTACCGATCCGGTGGCCGTAGATAGGGCGATCTTTGCCGACCCGCCCTCGGTGGTGATCAACACGGCGGCGTATACTGCAGTGGACAAGGCAGAAACCGAGCCAGACCTGGCCTTTGCCGTGAACAGGGACGGATGCGCGCATCTGGCCGCCGCATGTGCAAAAAGCGGTATTCCTTTGATTCATATTTCCACCGATTACGTGTTTGACGGCACCCAAAAAAATCCCTATCGGGAGGATGACCCGGTATCACCCATTGGCGTTTACGGCCGTAGCAAAGCAGCCGGAGACGAGGCGATCCGTTACCTTCTCGATGAGCATTTCATCATACGGACGGCATGGCTATATGGTCAATACGGGCATAATTTCGTCAAAACCATCCTAAAACTCGGAAGATCGCATGAAGAGATACGGGTCGTGAATGATCAGTATGGATGCCCCACCAATGCAGCCGATCTTGCCGATGCTATTTCAGCTATGGCATTAAAATGCGTGAAGGGACGAAATCTTACCTGGGGGACATACCATTATTGCGGGGAGGGGAGTACCACATGGCACGGATTTGCCACCTCCATCATCGAGATGGCCCGTGAACACGAGTCGTTGCGCGTTCAACAGGTGGTACCCATTCCAACCGAAGCCTATCCAACACCGGCGAAACGGCCGAAAAATTCGGTACTAGACTGTTCACGGATCCAGGAAGCATTTGGTATCTACCCCGTACGGTGGCAGATCAGTCTAAAGGAGGTGATCCAACGCTATTATAATATTTAATTCCAGATTGTTATATATCTAAAATTATAATAAACGTTAAAGCCGTATCGTGTCTTTCCATGACACGATACGGCTTTTTTTATTTATAGCGATTTGACTAACTGAACAGCTATATTGAAAAACGAGACGAAGGAATTCCTATTCTCTGTTTCCCAGAATGTGCAGTAGCATCAAGAACAGGTTGATGAAATCCAAATAAAGCGTCAGGGCGCCGAGTATTGCCCCTTTCCGGATGACGCTCGCATCCACATCTGCAGGCTGTGACAAGGCCATAACCTTGAGCTTCTGAGTGTCATAGACCGTCAATCCAACGAACACAATCACGCCGATATAGCTGATAATCATCGCCATAGCGGAGCTTTGAATGAAAATATTCACCAGAGAGGCGATCACGATACCGATGAGCCCCATAAAGAGAAATTGGCCGAAAGAGGTTAGATCGCGTTTCGTAACCATTCCATAGAAGCTGGCGACGGCAAAGGTGGCCGCGCATATAAAAAACGTTGAAGTGATGGATGATCTTGTATATATAAGGAAAATACTCGAGAGCGTCACACCGTTGAGCGCCGCATAGAAAACAAAAAGGCCTGTGGCGGTGGAAGCCTGCATTTTGGCAACCCGGGCGACGAGGGTAAACACCAACGCCAGTTCACCTATAATCAACCCGTAGAAAATCAATCGGTTACCAAAAATCAGGTTGATGGCGGATTCGCTGTTTGACACGTAAAAAGCGACGAAACCGGTTAGCGCAAGGCCGACGGCCATCCAGTTGTAAACGCTTCGGATAAAGGTGTTGACACGAACTTGAGCTTGGGTGGCTTGAAGTGGAACTGACTGCATTTCTTCCTCCTGAAATAATATGTTGTATTAAGTCTGACTATAACACAGGAGATGAAATTTTCAAGATCCGATAGCGTACAATCTCAGAAATAAAGTGAAATCTCGACAAGTCTATGAAGAACTGAAGGACCTGGCTGAAAAACTCGGCATCACTGTTTCGGAGCAGAGTTTCAAACAGACCGCCATAAGGGTAAAAAGCGGTTTGTGCAAAATACGGGGCAAGGAGATGTTCATCATGGATAAACATGCCTCAATTCATAAAAAGAACCGTTTGCTGATTGAATGCCTTTCCCAACGTTCCCATGAGGAGGTTTTCGTGGTGCCGACGGTCCGGGAGATGCTGACTACCCAATCCCCTAAAATTAGAAGCAAAGAAAATGATCCCAATAAAAGTTAACATAATATACCTTATCAGACACAATAGGGGAAAAGGAGCAATGGCAGATTGATTTCCCCGGATCATGGATCCCCGAATCGAATCAGAACCGTTTCCGAGTTGACAGCGGATATCAAAGAGATTCTGGAAAACCGTTTTCCATTTGTCTGGATTACCGGTGAGATATCTAATTTTCGAAAACCAGCCTCAGGTCACTGCTACTTTACCTTAAAAGATGAAAGCGCCCAAATCGCTTCGGTGATGTTTCGGGGACAAACCCGAAACTTGAAATTCGACATTGAAAACGGATTGCGGATTACCGGTTTCGGCAGGATCAGCGTTTACGAACCCAGGGGTAGCTACCAATTCATTTTCGAGTACCTGGAACCCGGCGGAATCGGTGCACTCCAAATCGCCTTCGAGCAAGTCAAATCCCGGCTTTCATCGGAAGGTATATTCGATGAAGCCCACAAACGACCCCTCCCTCCTATTCCTAAAAAAATCAGCGTCATCACCTCTCCCACCGGTTCTGTTGTTCACGATATCCTGCACATCGCCCACAGGCGGTTTGACAACCTGTCGGTGGAGGTCGTTCCGGTCAAGGTACAGGGAAACGGTGCCGTGGACCAGATCGTCGATGCCCTTTTCGTTCTGAATGAACGTGCCGATACGGATGTAATCATTCTGGCCAGGGGGGGTGGGTCCTTGGAGGATCTGCACGCATTTAATGACGAAAAAGTGGCTCGGGCCATTTTCCGATCCGCATTGCCGGTGGTGACGGGTGTAGGTCATGAAACCGATTACACCATTTCCGATTTTGTGGCCGATCTTCGCGCACCCACCCCTTCTGCCGCCGCAGAACTCATCGTGCCGGTCAAGGAGGATCTATTGTCGAATCTCGACAATCTGACGACCACACTAATCTATTGTTTTTCCGCGTTGATGGAGAAACGCAACGCCCGGCTAAAGGAATTGACAGGCCGCCTGAAAGATCCGATACATCGGGTGCAGGATCTCCGATTGAGGCTCGATGATCTCTCAGGGCGTCTGAATCGGGCTATCTGTCGAATTATCAAAGAACGACGGGACTATATTTCAATATGGGAAGAAAGATTAAATCTTAATAAAATTAATACTTACATAAATAAATACAAAGAAAAACTTGAAATATTAAACACAAACTTATCCAAATCTTGCCATCATGTGGTATACAATAAGAAACTTCATTTAAAAGAGATAACCGGCCGGCTTCAGGCTCTGAACCCTACGGCCATACTCTCAAGGGGTTATAGCATCACCCGGACCTTGCCGGATGCTGTTGTGGTAACCGATCCGGATCAGGTCGTTTCGGATCAACCCATAGAAATTATGGTAAAAAAAGGAACCATTGCCGCTAAGGTTGAGTAACTTAAATTGCGCGTGCACGATAAGAATCACAAGATTTGGGAAAGGATACTTGCCAGTGGGTAAAGAACCATCTTTTGAATCTGCCATTAAAAAACTGGAACAAATTGTATTGGATCTGGAAACCGGAGATCCATCCCTTGAAAAAGCCCTCGATAAATTCGAGAAGGGAATCGAACTGGCAAAATTTTGCTCAAAAAAGTTGGATGAAACCGAAAAAAGGGTGACGCTCCTTGTTAAAGACCGAAACGGTGCCTTAAAAACGCAGCCCTTTCCAAACGATCTGGATGAATCCTGATCGAGGTGAATGAGATTCCAGTGCAATCTAAGATTCAAATGCTAGATCTTGACTTCGATCTGAATGCCTATCTTGAAGGGCAAAGGGACCGCATCAATCAAAGGCTTTCCATCATATTGGATCGCCCACCAGAAGGACAAACCCGTTTGGTGGAGGCGATGACCCATTCCCTTATGGCGGGTGGAAAGCGGCTGAGGCCTATTTTGTGCCTTGCGTCGGCTGAAGCCGTCGGGACCCACGGTAAAGATGAGATATTGAGCGCCGCATGCGCCCTGGAATTGATTCATACCTACTCTTTGATCCACGACGACCTGCCAGCCATGGACAACGATGCACTACGGCGGGGCAAACCGACATGCCACGTCCTGTATGGCGAATCCACGGCAATACTGGCCGGGGATGCACTTCTGACCCTGGCTTACGAATTGCTGTCCGATATGGGTATGAAATCTTTGGAACATGCGGGAAGATGGCTGGATGTCATTCGGAACCTCTCTATGGCGGTGGGTTATAACGGTATGGTAGAAGGTCAGATGCGGGACATCGCTGCCGAAGGTGCTGAACTAAACCAAGCGCAACTCCAAGCGATGCATGCATTGAAAACCGGTGCGCTCATCAAGGCATCCGTATACACGGGTGCCAGGCTTGGCGGCGGCGATCCGGATGAATTATCAAGTCTCACCGAATATGCTGAATGCATCGGACTGGCGTTTCAAATCGTGGATGACATCCTCAATGTTGAAGGAGATCCCGAGCTAATGGGAAAGTCGGTGGGGACAGATACCGTCCACAGCAAGGGAACATACCCTTCCATCCTTGGCGTGGAAAGATCCAGAATTCTCGCGGAACAATTGGTGGCCCGCGCCTTGCAAGCGATGGACAATTTTGATAAGAGAACGGATCCACTCAGGGCACTGGCGGCCTATATTGTGAAAAGAAAACGATAAAGTCTTTGTTCGTGGGCATCCCAATGGGTCAGGATTAAAAGGATTGCCCGGTTGAAGTGGGGATGAAATTGGGTCTACTGGAAACCATCGAATCGCCGGCCGACTTAAAAAAGCTGCAAAGAACGGAGCTACCGATACTTGCCCAGGAGATACGGCAGCTGATCGTAGAGGTTGTTTCTAAAAATGGCGGGCATTTGGCCCCCGGCCTGGGTGTTGTTGAACTCACCATCGCCCTTCACTATGTATTCGATATGCCCAAAGACAAAATCATTTGGGACGTGGGACACCAGGCATACGCCCATAAGATTCTGACCGGACGTCGGTCCCGCTTTCCATCCCTCAGAAGCCACGGCGGAATTTCCGGATTCACAAAAATCAGCGAAAGCCCATATGATGCCTTTTCCACCGGGCACAGCAGTACGTCCATTTCTGCGAGCCTCGGAATTGCAACGGCCAAATGCCTCAAAAAAGAAAGATCCAAAGTGGTCGCTGTGATCGGTGACGGTTCCATGACGGCAGGTCTGGCCTACGAGGGTCTCAATCAGGCGGGGGATACCCATCATGATAAGGATCTGATCGTTATCCTAAACGATAACGACTTGTCCATCGCGCCCAATGTGGGGGCATTGTCATCGTTTCTGAGTCGGACCTTTTCAGCAAAAAAACTCCAGGAGTGGCGGAAAGAACTGGGTTCCATCTTAAAGTCCCTACCGGGTATCGGGGACGACGTCTACCACCTGGCCAAGCGGTCGGAAGAATCCTTTAAGACATTCATCACACCGGGTATGCTCTTTGAAGCCTTCAACTTTGAGTATTTCGGCCCCATTAATGGGCACAAACTGAATCATCTAATTGATATCCTAAATAATATAAAATATTTAAATGAGCCTGTACTGCTTCATGTCTCCACCGTAAAGGGCAAGGGATATCAACCGGCAGAAGATAACCCTATCTATTTCCACGGGTGTTCCAGTTTCGACGCAGAAACGGGAGCGTGCATTGATACGGTTAAGGAGGTCCCCACTTATACGGAGGTGTTCGGCGAAACTATGCTGGAGATGGCGAGGACTGACGATCGGTTGATCGCGGTCACCGCTGCCATGCCGGAGGGAACCGGGCTGATGGAATTTGCCGAAACCTATCCCGAACGGTTTTTCGATGTGGGCATTGCGGAACAGCATGGGGTCACATTTGCGGCGGGCTTGGCGACCGAAGGGATGAAACCTGTCGTGGCAATCTATTCCACGTTTCTACAGCGTGCCTACGACCAGATTCTGCACGATGTTTGCCTTGAATCCCATCCGGTGGTGTTTGCCCTGGACAGGGGGGGCATTGTCGGCGAGGACGGCCCCACCCATCATGGACTGTTTGATTTTTCCTATCTTAGAAGCCTGCCCAACATGGTGGTGATGGCCCCCAAAGATGAAAACGAGTTGCGGCGAATGCTGAAGACCGCGGTTATGTATGACGGTCCGGCAGCTTTCCGGTATCCCCGGGGCGACGGGTTGGGGGTTGTTTTGGAAAACCCCATCACCCCCATTCCCATCGGAGAAGCGGAGATCCTCGAAAAAGGAGGGGACATCCTGATTTTTGCCGTGGGCCGAATGGTGGCAGAGGCGATGTCTGCCAGCGGCATATTGAAAGAGAATAACATTCATGCAACCGTGGTGAACTGTCGATTTGTCAAACCCCTGGACGAAAAGCTCATTCGTGAGCTTGCCGGTGCCATACCGCGAATTATCACAGCCGAGGAAAATGTTCTCAGCGGCGGTTTTGGCAGTGCCATCCTGGAATGCCTCACCGACGGAGGGATTTCCGGATTCAAATTTCACCGCCTTGGAATACCCGATCGGTTTATAGAACACGGACCCCAGAAATTTCTGCAATCCAAATACGGCCTGGATGCCGGTAAGATTGCAGAAATTGCCTTAGATATGATGCATGACCCAGGCGCAAAATAAGATCCGATTGGACCAGGCAGTGGTCAATCAGGGGATCACCGACAGCCGAAACCGGGCCCAAGCACTGATTATGGCCGGAAATATTTTGGTGGATGGCCATCCCGTCGACAAACCCGGCACCCGAATTCCAGCAGATGCGCTGCTCACCCAGCGGGGACCGTCAAACCCCTATGTCAGCAGAGGTGGACTCAAGATCCAAGCGGCCCTGGAGGGCTTTGGCTTGGATGTTACGGACAGCGTCTGCATGGACGTGGGCGCCTCTACAGGGGGGTTTACGGATTGTCTTCTCCAGAAAGGGGCGTGTCATGTATTTGCAGTGGATGTGGGCTACGGGCAACTGGCCTGGCAGCTGCGGCAAGATCCTCGTGTGACCCTTTTAGAGCGAACCAACATCCGGTATCTCTCTCCAGAACTCATCCATCGCCCCATCGATCTGATCACCATAGACGTTTCATTTATCTCCCTTAAACTTGTGATCCCGGCTGTTCTTCGGTTTCTAAAAAATGAGGGAAAGATTTTAGCCCTGATCAAACCCCAGTTCGAGGTGGGGAAAGGGCAGGTGGGGAAAGGGGGCGTGGTCCGCTCTCCACCCATGCACGAAGCGGTTATCGACGAATTGACGCAGTTTTTTAAAGCGTCCGGGTTGGACCGCCGGGGCATCCTCCCCTCCCCTATTCTGGGTCCCAAAGGAAATCGGGAGTTCACCATCTGGCTGACACCCGTCGATCCCCGCTAATAGCGGTCAGCGGGTTCCTATCGGACCGGTCCCGAATGATAATTACCTTGATTTTTTCAGGGCAACCGGATACATAAGCTGTTTTAAATATTCTGAAATATCCATAAAATCCATAGAGAGGAGCGTAAATGACTGAAATGGTTAATATGCTAAGAAATATCTCGCTGGTCGCTCATGGAGGGGCCGGAAAAACTTCCCTGGCTGAAGTCCTGCTTTTCAACGCAGGTGTCACCAACAGACTGGGACGAGTGGAAGAGGGCAACACGGTGATGGATTTCGAGCCTGAAGAGCTGAAGCGCCAGGCGAGTATCAGCAGCGGTTTTCACCAGTTCACTGTGCAAAAGCATACCATCAGTCTCATCGACACACCCGGTGACCAGAACTTCTTTACCGATACCCGGCTGTGCATCCAGGCCGCAGACGGCGTCGTTGTTTTAGTGGATGCCGTGGACGGCGTTAAGGTGCAGACCGAACAGGCATGGGAGTTTGCCGGTGAATTCGGACAGCCATGCATGATTATGATCAACAAGCTGGATCGGGAACGGGCGGATTTCATGCGCACCTTTCAGGATTGCGTCGAAACCCTGAACAAGCCGAAACCAATCATCCTGCAATTGCCCATCGGATCCGAAGCGGATTTTAATGGTGTGGTGGACCTGGTTTCCATGAAGGCATATGCCTATGACGAAAGTGGAAAGGCCACGAAGATCGATATTCCGTCAGATATGCAGGATGAAGTGGAATCGGAACGGGAATCCCTAGTGGAAAATATTGCCGAAGCGGATGATGAACTGGTGGAAAAGTATCTTGAGGGTGAAGAGCTGACCGATGATGAAATAAAAGCCGCTCTTCGAAAAGGCACCCTATCCAGACTGTTTGTCCCCGTGATCTGCGGATCGGCAACGAAAAATATTGGCATGGACCTTGTCTCCAGCTATATCGTGGCCTGCATGCCTTCTCCTGCTGACAGGGGGGCCATGACGGGCAAACATCCCGATAGCGATGAAGAGATCGAGCGCACTCCGGATCCCGATGCCCCCTTCTCTGCTTTTGTGTTTAAAACGGTGGCAGATCCTTATGCCGGGCGGCTTTCCATCTTCAGAATCGTTTCCGGTACACTGGGCTCGGACGGTGGATTTTTCAACAGCACCAAAGACACCAAGGAGCGTTTCAACCAGCTTTTGGCAATTGCGGGAAAGGAACAGAAACCGGTTACCAGCGCCGGCCCGGGGTCCATCGTCACCGTAGCCAAACTAAAGGAAACCACCACGGGCGACACGTTGTGTGATGATTCGGATAAAATTCAGTACAAGAGCACGGATCCCCTGCCGACCCTGATCTCCTATGCGGTGAAAGCCAAGTCCAAGGGGGATGAGGACAAGGTTTTCAGCTCTCTGTCAAAATTGCTGGAAGAGGACCTCGGACTGAAATTGGACCGGAACGCTGAAACCAAGCAGATCCTGCTCTCCGGTGGGGGGCAGGTACATATCGAAGCCACAGCCGAAAAATTGAAGCGCAAATTCAATGTGGAAGTGGAATTGAGCCTGCCCAAGGTGCCGTATCGGGAGACCATCAAGAAAAAGGTACGGGTGCAGGGACGTCACAAAAAGCAAACCGGTGGCCATGGACAGTTCGGCGACTGCTGGATACAAATGGAACCCATGCCCCGTGGCAAGGGTTTCGAGTTCGTGGATGCCATCGTGGGCGGCGCCATACCGAAAACCTATATCCCCGCGGTTGAAAAAGGTATTCTGGAAGCCTGCCAGAAGGGGGTCCTGGCCGGATACCCCTGTGTGGATTTCAAGGTGACACTGGACGACGGGTCCTTTCATGCTGTGGATTCTTCGGAGATGGCTTTTAAAATTGCCGGCTCCCTCGCTTATAAAAAAGCCTGTCAGGACGCGATCCCGGTGCTGCTGGAACCGATCATGGAGGTAACGGTCATCACCCCCGAGGACTGTATGGGAGATATCATGGGGGATCTTAACGGTCGTCGCGGCCGAGTCCTGGGTATGGACAGCGAGGGAAGAAAACAGGTGATCAAAGCCCAGGTACCCCTCTCGGAATTCCAAACCTACGCCCCCGATCTTAGATCCATGACCGGTGGCCGCGGATTGTACACCATGGAATTTTCCCACTACGATGAAGTACCCAGCCAGATTTCCGAAAAAATCATTGAGGAAGCGGCAAAGGAAAACCAGTGATAAGTTCGATGCAGGGGGATTCAGAGGATCCATTTCGAATCCCCCTTCCCTTCCCCATCCCCATATTACCTGTTTCGCCACCAACGGATATCGCCTTGACATTATATCGGAATCCTATCTACTATGGGATCGACGATTCCGATCAATGGACGATAACCTTTGGTAACTAAAAGATGATCCATGCCCCTCGCAAAAGCGGGAGAATGATCGCACTCTTTCTTGCCGGATTGGTACTTTTCAATTTTCCGATCTTATCGCTCTTCAATATCGACTGGCTGTTTCTCGGAATCCCCATCCTGTACATCTACATTTTCCTTGCATGGTGTTTGATCATCGTCGCTATGGTGATGATCTCGCTACCCCCCCGGGACAAAGACTCCCTTAAACCTGGAACGTACAGGGACTGATCGGGACATGCTAAAGACCGAAACCATCCTTTTCTTTGCTTTCGGTTACATGGGACTCCTGTTCGGAATCGCTTACTTCGGAAGAATCAGGGCGGAATCCGGCAGAAGCGTTGTGAGCAACCCCTATATCTATGCCCTTTCCCTGGCCGTATACTGTACGGCGTGGACCTTCTACGGCAGTGTGGGTCGGGCTGCACAAAAAGGCATCGGCTTCCTGCCCATCTACATCGGACCGACCCTTACCGCGGTGATGGCCTGGATCGTTTTACGGAAAATCATCCGTATCAGTAAAAACCATCGCATCACCTCCATTGCGGATTTCATCGCTTCCCGTTACGGTAAAAGCGCCACTTTGGCCGGTACGGTCTCGGTCATCGCCGTGCTGGGTGTGCTTCCCTATATTTCCCTGCAGCTCAAGGCGATATCCACCAGCTTTTTGCTGATTCAGGAATACCCCCGCACCGATCTGCCCATTCCCTTTGCGGACCTGCCGGTTCTGGGGGATACTGCCTTTTATGTGGCGCTGCTGCTGGCGCTTTTTTCCATTCTATTCGGTACACGGCACCTGGATACCACCGAGCGGCACGAAGGACTTGTCACCGCCATCGCCTTCGAATCCCTCGTCAAGCTCATTGCCTTTATAGCGGTGGGCGTATTCGTCACCTATGGATTGTACGATGGTTTTGGCGCCCTCTTCGAAAAGGCCCGATCCGTACCCGATATCAACAAACTTTTCACACTGGGCGACGAGACCGGCACTTATATGGACTGGATCATCCATATCGGGCTGTCCATGATGGCCGTGATCTGCCTGCCCCGACAATTCCATGTGGCAGTGGTGGAAAACGTCAATGAAGAGCATCTCAAAAAGGCGGCCTGGCTTTTTCCGCTTTACCTGCTGGCCATCAATATCTTCGTTCTGCCCATCGCTTTTGGCGGGTTGATGCATTTCCCCGAGGGACAGATCGAAGCGGACACCTTTGTGCTGACACTGCCCATGGCCATGGGGAAAAAGGAGCTGGCGCTTTTAGCGTTTATCGGTGGCATGTCGGCCGCAACGGGCATGGTCATCGTGGAGGCGATCGCGCTGTCGACCATGATCTGCAATGACCTGGTGATGCCGGTGTTGTTGCGGCTGCCCAAAACCACCCTGTCGCCCCATACCGATATGAGTACCCTGCTTTTGAACGTCCGCAGGGCGAGTATCGTGCTGCTGCTGCTGCTGGGATATGGATATTTCCGATACGTCGGGGAGTATTACTCCCTGGTTTCCATCGGTCTGGTCTCTTTTGTGGCCGTCTCACAGTTTGCACCAGCCATTTTAGGCGGGCTCTACTGGAAGACCGGAAATAAATCAGGAGCGCTATGCGGATTGATTGCCGGGTTCCTCATTTGGGGATACACCCTCGTCTTCCCTTCCATCGTCCAGGCCGGCGTGCTGCCACTGAGGCTGGTGACGGAAGGACCCTTTGGCATTCACTGGCTCAGGCCGTTTCATCTATTCGGAATGGCGGGATTTGATCACATTTCCCATTCCGTGTTCTGGAGCCTGCTGGCAAACGTCTCCGTTTACATCAGCGTCTCTCTGTTCACGCGGCAGACTGCGTTGGAGCATACCCAGGCAGCCCTGTTTGTGGACGTCTTCGAGTATTCTGAAGATGTGGGGCGCTCCTATGTCTGGAAGGGCACTGCCTCAGTACCGGGCCTCAGATCCCTGCTGGAGCGATATCTGGGGCGCAAACGGGCACACAAAGAGCTGACCCGCTATGCCGTAGCGCATCATGTGGACTGGGAGAAAAACCTGACAGCAGACGCCGATCTCGTCAGTCATGTGGAGTCTTTGCTCGCCGGCGCCATTGGTTCCTCCTCTGCCCGGGTTCTCATCGCATCTGTGGTAAAAGAGGAACCCCTCGGAATCGGTGAGGTGATGAACATATTGGATGAAACCCGTCAAGTGATCCGGTACAGCCATGAGCTGGAACGGGCCACTTCAGATTTAAAGGCGGCCAATGAACGCCTTAAAGAGCTCGACCGGCTGAAGGATGAGTTCATCTCGACCGTCACCCATGAACTGAGAACACCCCTGACATCCGTGCGCTCGCTGGCTGAAATCTTACATGACAATCCGGATCTCGAAAAAAAACAGCATCAGCAGTTTGCTGAAATTATCATCAAGGAGAGCGAACGACTGACGCGTCTCATATCCAAGGTATTGGATGTACAAAAGATCGAGTCCGGGGCCATGGATTGGCAGATTTCCAGAGTAGGGCTGTCGGGGGTTATCTACGACGCCGTCACCGCCACCCATCGACTCGTACAGGAGAAGCATATTAAGCTGACAGTCAACCTGCCTGAATCCGTGCCGGCGGTGAACGGTGACAGGGATCGGCTGATGCAGGTCATCATCAATCTGATCTCCAATGCCGTGAAGTTCTGCGACAGCAACAGCGGTAAAATCGATGTCACCCTTTCCGTTCAAACCGATCATCTCCAGGTGGATGTCAAGGACAACGGTATCGGCATCAACGAGGAAGATCAAAAAATCATATTCAATAAATTCAGGCAGATTAAAAATTCAAGAAAAGGGCGTCCCGCGGGAACCGGGCTCGGCCTTGCGATCACCCAACACATCGTCGATTTCCATTCCGGGAAGCTCTCCGTAAAGAGCGAACCCGGAAGGGGTGCCACCTTTAGCTTCACCCTCCCCCGTACCACCCGGATAACGGACTAGACGAATAGAAATCTCGATTCAAGGTGCTGTCTCTCGTGGGAAGCAGCGGCCGCAGGGTGAAAATCCATCCCAGTAAGCCTGCCATCTGCTTTTAAATTCCTTACGATTCCCATCATACATGCGTTTTCCGAAGGGGCAAAAGGGCTGATGAAATCGGGCGGATCGCGTATTGCCGATCACCCTGCCCTTTTTGCCCGGCAAACCCTTCCAAATGCCGATACCGGCGGACATTGCCCTGCGCTGGGAATTGAGCAGGATTTGGGTATACCGTCGATTGGGTCGTTTGACTAACAAATGGCCCAATCCCTCCGCCACTATGCGGGCATTTACAAAAGTTTCATCCTCGAGAAAAGCATAGGCGAGGATCCTTCCATAGCGATCCTTTCGTTCCTTGTCCCATTCCAGCCGGATCTTCCGATTCAGAACCAGTTTCCGGTTGAATCGCCTTGCTGTTTCACTGAAAGGCGCCGCTTTACGGCTCTCTCGACTCAACTCAGGCGTATCGACACCAAGGTAGCGAACGTGCCGACCATCCGTTAGGACCACCGTATCGCCATCTATCACCCACCGTACTTCGAAACCGTCTCCCGCAGCAATCGGGTTGGCGGCAAATGCGGCCAACCATAAAGCGAAAAAGAAAACGACCGAATACCGGATGAAGTATCGAATGTAACAGGGAAGGTTCATGATACCCTTTTTAGAGTCGCGGGAGATCCGATTCCATTTGCTGTCAATCTATCCACAGAAACGAAATTGAAAATACGATCTTAATCGATTTCCAGCCCGCATATCTCAACGGCTCTCTGGTCCAGAATTTCAGGGAGTCCCCCCGACTCTTTCGGTGAAAAGCCGATGCATTCCTTCCAGATCAGGTCATCCTCCATACAGAAATATATCGTGACATCCGGAGCGTGCTTGCGGATCCAGGACACCATTTGGCGATAAAATTCTCTACGAAGGGGCCTGAAGTATCGCATCTTGCCATCCAGTCCCGCAAAAAATTCTCCATAAACGATCTTGGAATTACGGAATCGCTTTTGAATGATCGGCTTCAAGGAGGGAATGAAACGGAACGTACCCAGGCTGATCCAGGCCACGTTTTGGGGAGAAACGTGCTGGAAAATCTGCTCGACGACGAATCGATACTCCGGTTCGCAACCCTCATAGATCACCATCGGGTCGAAATGAAAGGCCAGAGGGTAGCCCCAGGATTGGCAGCGGGCCGCCGCCTTCAGTCGGGCGGACAAAGCTGCCGTCCGCCGTTCCTCGCTATCAATAATGCGCTGGGTATTGAGGGACCATGAGACGATGGTTTTTCTCCTGTGGTCCAGTTTTTCCAAAGCTCCGACCGAAACGGTTTTGGTTTTCAACTCTAAAGCAGTGAAGGACTGACTGGAAAATTTCGACACCAAATATCGGGATAGATCGGTCCAGGGTTCCCATATCATGCTGTCGGTGAACTCGCCGGTGCCGATTCTCCGGATCCGCCGATCCTTAAAAAGGCGGTCGATCTCTTCTGACAGATCAGGGCGATTGACAAAATAGGTCAGGACAGGCGGATGGAAGTAGGACTGCAATATGCAATAACTGCAGTCCATGGTGCAGAATGACCCGATATGCAGGATCATGTAGTCGCAGCAGGTATACTCCCGGGTACCCGGACAGTTACGGACAAAAGCCCCCCGATTGTCCGTCAGATATAGCACCTCTTTTCCCTTCTGAATGGGATCTGGCGCATTCAGAACTTCCTGAAAAAGATCCCGGGGGTCTTCAAGCAAAAAGAAAGGCGCGTTCAGTTTCGCCAAAATCTTCCGGGTATTCCGATCATTCGCAAGTTTCCGGTCGATATATACTTTTTTTATGGCCATGGACCGTACCCTACCGATGCGACAGATGTTGACGTTTTGGCTTCACTGGATCTGCCGATATGGAAAAACCAATAAAGCGGAGCTTTTTTCCTGTCAAGTGCCGCTGTATATTTTAAAGTAAGCAACGTTCAGAGTTGAACCGGAAGGTCCCTTCAGATGGATTAAAATTTGATACGGGCGTAGTGGGTTTGCATGGAGGCGTCTCTGGCCTCCTTAAGTGTTCTGATATCGTTTTTCAACAACAAAGGGATCAATTTGAGAAAAATCTCACCGGTGACCAGCGCATCGCCGAGTGCGGTATGCCGCCCCATGACCTGGACACCGAGTCGCCGGGCAATGGCTTCTATGTTGTGGTCCGTCTGGGTGGGATGCACCACAGCAGACAGCAGAAGGGTGTCCAATACAGGGTTGATGATTTTAATACCGGTTTCCACCTCTTTCATCTGGAGCATCCGCATGTCAAAAGCGGCGTTGTGTGCCACCAGGATGGTATCCCTGGAAAAGGTCTGGAAAACCGGGAGGACCTCATCAATAGTGGGTTTACCACGGGTCATTTCAGGTCGGATGCCGTGAAATTTGATGGATTGAAGGGGTATCTCCCGTCTCGGATCGATAATTTGGTCGATGACATCCTCCCGCAGCAATCGACCGTTGAAGATTCTGACGGCACCAATGGAGATGATCTCATCTCCCCCTGCCGGGTTCAAACCCGTCGTTTCCGTATCGAAAACGGTATACGTTAGATCGGTCAACAGCTGCTCGTCCAGTTCCGGGTCCTGTCCCGGCTGCTGGAAAAGATTGAAGTCGTAAAAAAGCGGCCGGCTTTTGGGCATGATGGTGATGTTTCGGACGGTGGCGGATTCCTTGACGCCCACGGCCGGCAGAAAGATGCCCATAACGGACTGGCTGGGATCGCGTTTATCAGGATAAGACCAGGTCTCCGCATAATTGTGTCCTATGATCTCTTTGAGCTTGAGCGGCAGCGACGCCTTGTCGAACACCAGCTGCTGGTTCCCCCATTTCCGAAGTGTTTCAATCCTGATGGCATTGCCCTGCCACATGAACTCGATGGTGATAAACCCGTTTTTTCTTTTGATCCGGCATCGGCAATGCCTGGTACCGCTTTCCTGGACCAGTCGAAACAAAAGGGTCATCATGGCCAGAACAAAAGAGTGGCTGCACACCTTGACCCAGGAATACTCCTTCTCAGGCACCACTTTGAGATCGACGTCGATCTTATCTTCAATCCGTTTTACAAAGATATCCAAAAGGCTTTTGGTGCGAATTCGGTTCAAGGGCCATTGGGTCCGGACCAGGTCCGAAGAGAGGCGTTCCTCTTTCTGAATGACGTTTCCGATATTGACAGATTCCCGATGGATGATGTCGATGAGATGGCCCTCCTGCTTACGGTCCATATCGGGATACGCCTGGATCGCCTCAACCGCGGACCGGATACCGGCGGAGGAGTGACGGATATCATGGGTCAGGGATTGCCGGAGCTGACCGGCCCTGCGGTCCGCTTCGAGCCGTTTGGTAATATCGTACAGGATGAGTACAAACCCGGTAAATTCCCGGTCAGGTCCCAGAATGGGTACCGCTTCAACTCTCAACAGATTCTGATCCATCCCAGCCATGACGAAATAGGCGGCGATATTATTGGCGTTGCGATGCAATTTGTTTGAAATTTCATCCATGGCATAGGCGATGGAGTTCCGGTCGATCACCCCGAAGATGGAGCGCCCCAGCCCGATGAATCGGCCGGATTCTTTGGAGGAGGCGTTCGGTGGGTTGAAATACTGCTTGGCCCGCTGATTGTAAAGAAGGATCTGTCCACCGGTGTTGCAGATCAGGACACCGACCGGCAGTTCTGCAATGATGGCGGCCAGTATGGCTTTTTCCTCTTCGGTCTCGAATGTTGCCCGGGATATTCGCTCTTCCACGTCCTTCCTGAGCTTGTCAGAATGGTCCGCTCCTTCGTTGATGATTTGGGCAAGCTTCCGGACGTCGCTGCTTCCCTCCAGGTGTATCCGATGGGAAGGATTCACCGAGGTAATCAACTGGGTCTCCTCAACCAGACTGTTGATCGGTGCAATGTAGGCGTGAAAGAGACTGCTGAGCCCGAATCCAAGTACGCCCACAAAAAGGAGCAGTGCACATGATAGATAGAGGGAATATTGTCTCAGAACGCTGGAGAGTACCGTGGCTTCCGTCGGCAGCAACTGGTACCAAACCACCAGGGCCAATGCGAAATTGACCAGGAAGGTAAAGCATATGGTGAGGGTGACCAACCAGAACAGTTTGTTTTTCATGGATCGAGCAATCTTTTGACCGTCTCCAGCACCTCGGCATTGGCGAATGGCTTGGTAATATAGGCATCTGCACCAGAGGCCAGGCCCTTGGTCACATCCACCTCGCGTCCCATGGCCGTCAGAAAAACGATTTTCATTTCATGATGTTGGGGGTTATCCCGTATCATCTGGCACACTTCCAAACCGTCGATCATGGGCAACATGATGTCCAGCAGAACCAGATCGGGTTTAAAATCAGCGATGGACTTGATCGCTTCTTCACCGGTGGCGGCGACACGGACCGAGTAACCGTTCTGCTCCATCAGGAATTGGATCGGTATGACGATGCTGGGTTCGTCATCTACGACAAGAATCTTACAAGGCATGGGGTTGACCACCGTCTAAATGTCCGAAGAGTTCAGCTTCCCTATTGAAAACAAATATTTAACATAATTAAATGGCAAAGTCAAAATCAGATTCAGGTCATTTCCGATATTTAAATGATGTCTGGGGATTGAATTGCCGCTCATTAACGTATAAAGTGAAACGATACTCAATCTTGGATGAGGATGGTCATGGGCGAAACATCTTCCAGGAAGTGGCGGCATCTGCTGGTTTTTATCGTCGGCACCTTTGTATCGGTGGGCGTCATGCTGTATTTTGCGGAAAAGTTTTTCCCCAACACCTCGTCAACCATCCTGCCCCGGAACGATCGCCTCCTGCAGCGGTTTGTCAAAATACCCAACTGGGAAACGTTGGGATACCGGCCCCTTTACGACGAATCCACCCGGACCGTTACGCTCTCGGTGAACCAGAGCTTCGATGTGGAAGATCTGCGAATTTTTTTCCGGGGACTCGACCGAGAAAACAAGGCCTTACTGGATGTACTGGTACTCTCATTTGATCGTGAAACCCCTTTTCGATACAAAATATCCCAAAAGCCGCCAAATGGGGAGTTTCAACTCGCCCGGAAGCGATTCAAGTTGTTGTCCGCCAAAAGAAATCGGTTCCAGTTTCGTTATCTGCCTGATTCCAAATACAAGTAAACTAGACAACGCGGGTCCCGGAGTTGAATTGGCCTCCCGTTCAGGGATAGGGTCGGGTCAATTTAAAAGCGGAGAACATCGCCACGATGAGGATCAGCTGAAAGAAGGTGGCCGGAATCCAGCTCACGATGACGATGCCGGCGGCCCTTACCGTGCTGGAGATATTAAGGGCCCGTTTCACACCGACAACTGCGGCAACGAGGGTCCACAAGGTGGTGACGATGACCACGAGCATGGTGATGGCGGGATAGAGTCCCAGGATTCGGAGAATACCGGGAGCGCAAGCAAACGCCATCACCCGCATTACGGCCTTGCGGTCCATTCGGGTTTCCGGCTCCCGGAAAAAGCGGGTGCCGATATAAAAGGTAGTGAACGCCCATATATACCAGGCGATGAGGGTGGAAATGGTGCAGATGTTCACGGCGGTGGCGCCCGCCTGACTGAAGGTGCCGAAACCAGCGGCGATGGAGAAAAAGCCTACGGCCCATACGCCGTGGCCGAAGGTTTTGGGATCTCCGACCACCTCCTCATACAGTGTCGGATCCAGTTTGGCGGCCCTGACCATTCGGTTTACCAGTACACCCATTTCATTCCTTTCCCTGTGATGCCACCTGCTTTTTCAACGCTTCCAGGTGCTTTCGGACCCCCTTTTCTTCATTGGGTTCGTTTGAAAACAGGCGTTTGATGAAAGTTGGGGGGTTGTCGATCTTGGGATTCAGCTTGAGCGCCATTTCATAATCGGCAATGGTCTTTCTGGGTTTTCCCAGGTGGGCGTAGGCGATGCCCCGGTTGACGTAGGCGTTGGCAAGATCGGGGTCGATCTCGAGAGCCTTTTCGTAATATGGGAGAGATTGCTCCCACTTGCCCAAGGTGTTGAGGGCGTTGGCCTTTCCCAGGTATCCGGTGGCGGCTTTGGGATCGAGACGGATCGCCTTTTCGAAACTTTCCAGGGCCTCTGCCGGTTTGTTTCGGTTCAGCTTGGCGATGCCGTCCATGATGGCGTTTTCGTAATCCGACATGGTGACCCCGCAGCCCGAAAGACCCATGATCAGAATAAAAAAGATAATGATGCGGTAAAATTTCATGGTGCCTGTATAATCGTTTTTAAATGAAAAAGAAATAAAAAAAGAGGGGGAAGCGGGATCGCTTCCCCCTCGGTTTTACGGGTGGAGCCGGGCGCGTTTCACCGGGATCCCTAAGGGATCGCGGAGAAACCTGTACCCTCTCCTACTCGTCGTAGATATCGTGCTTGAGCACTTCCACGTCGCCCGTGATGTTGGTGGACATCTCGCACTTGTACGCCAGGAACCACATCATGCCGATACCCAGGATCCACCACAGGATCTGCCAGATCCAGATGGAGGGCATACCGAACATCCAGGTGGACTGATTCAGCGGATCGCCGAACAGGGTGTTCCCGATGACGCATGCAGGACCGATGGCGAACATGTACCACACCAGCGTGACGATCCAGGCGATGGGAACGAGGGCTTTTTTCTCGTCTTTCCATCCCGCGAACTTGTAGATGAAGTCGTGGTAGGATTGTTTACGTGCTATTTCCGCTTCATCCGGCTGGGTCAACGCGCTGATGATGATGGCGATGGGCAGGTTGAAGATGATGCCCCATCCCGCGCAGTGCAGCGTCAGCGGATAAGCGCCCCAGGGCAGGCCGAGCTTGAACTTGAAGGTCAAGGTCACGGCAATGATGCCGCAGGCCAGGCCGGCAACGATCCCCTGGCGCGTAAACCATGGCACGTAGCACACCGCGATCAGGGCCGGGTACATCATGAACCCATAGGAAACCGCCAGCCCGCCGAGCATCACGATGGCGCCCGGTACGATGGAGGCGAAGATCAAAGCACACAGGCCGATGAAGAGCACCATGTAACGGCCGTAAACGATCTGCTGACCGGTGGTCATGTCTTTGATGAAATAGCGTTTAATGACGTCACGGGTGAGCATGCCGGAGCAGGTGGAGATGTAGGCAGCTCCCGTGGACTGCATGGCGGCCAGGGCGCAGATGGCCAGCAGGCCCACCAGGAAGGGTGAAGTGTCTTTCATCAGATGGATGAAAAACGGAACCAGGTTCCCCTGTTTGCCGCCCACCAGTTGTGCCAGCGGGAGTACGGTGGCCGAAGCCCCTTCGGGTCTAAGCAGCGCCAGTACCCAGCCGCCCATTCCCTGCATGGCGGTGAAGACAAACAGCGCGAAACCGATGCCCAGGGTGGAGGCCCACACCTGCTGCATGGGGAAGGGTTTCGGGTTGGTGTTGGCAAACGCCCACATGGAGAATGCCGGAGAGGCGTGGATGCCCATCAGCGCGAACATGTAGGTAAGGATCATGACGCCGGTCCAGGCACCGCCCACGGCTTTGCCGCCGGCGGAGACCATCTGCATCACACCCGGTACCGCCACGAGATGGCTGTACCCGTCGGGTGTCAGCTTGAAGATCGCCTTCTTGTTGGCAAGGAATACCTTCATCGCCTCGGGATCCGCCCATTTGGGTACCTCCGCGCCGCCCGTATGGATGCAGTTGACGATGTCACCGAATTTGGCCATCAGGTTGCCGAAACCGCCGGCGTAGTTCACCGAGATGAGACCGATGGTGATGATACCGCCCCAGAGCAGGACACACTGGACCGTGTCCACGTAGGCCACCGAGCGGAGACCGCCCAATCCCACGTAGAGCATCACGACCACGGCAAGGAGCCACATGCCCACGTTAACGGAGAAGAGTCCGTCGGTGAGAATGTTGAACAGGATGCCCGAAGCCCGCAGCTGGATTCCCAGGTAGGGAATCGAGAAGAAGATGGCCACGATGACGGTGAGGATCCGCATCGCTTCCGAGCCGAAGTAATCGTTGAACATCTCACCCGGGGTCACGTAGCCGTACCGTTTTCCCAGCAACCACTGTCTTTTCAGGAAGAAAACGCCGGTGATTGGAATGGTAAGGACATAAAAAGACGCATACCCGTAGGGCAGGCCGTCCCGCCAGATCAGGGCCGGGTGACCGACAAAGGTCCAGCCGCTGAACGAGGTGGCCGTGGCCGCAAGTACAAAGACCCAGATGCTGAGCTTTCGTCCGGCGACGAAGTACTCAGTACCCGATTTGGCAGCCAGGTATCCCTTTACCCCGATGGTAATGCAGTATGCCCAGTAGCAAAGGACAAAAAAGAATAGCCAGTACACATGAGAGCCCATATACACACTCCTTTCTTAAAATGATTAACATTTGAAGATCGGACCCGCAGGGCCAAAATCCGCAGGCAGCCGGATCTTCGCTTTTGGGTTATTGATATTGTTTGTTACAAGATGGTCGTTTCCCCGGTACCGCCGCACCTAGGAAACGGACAAAACCAGGTTCTGTACACCCTGCTATTTTGTCCAAGGTAACCACCCCCCATCCACTGCATTTAGAAAGAACGTTATGCCCGGGTTTCCCCGGGCGTTTAGGGTCAAAGATTATTTTTGAACCATTTCCTTGATCGCAGTAACGATTTCGGGATTGGCCAGGGTGGTGACATCCCCTTCGTCCTGATTGTTGGAGATGGCGCCGAGCACCCGTCGCATGATCTTGCCCGACCGTGTCTTGGGCATGTCGGGGACCAGCCAGACGTGCCGCGGCTTGGCGATTTTGCCGATCTCGGTGGAAATGGCATCTGAGATCTTCTGCGCCAGTTCCGGAGAGGCTTCAATCCCGGGCTTGAGGGCGATGTACATGTCGGGCTCTTTACCCTTGATCTCGTGGGCCACCGGCACGACCGCCGCTTCCGCGACCTCCTCCACCACCAGGGCGGCGGACTCGATCTCCTTGGTGCCCAGGCGGTGACCGGAGACGTTGATCACGTCGTCGATCCGTCCCAGAACCCGGACATATCCGTCTTCCGCCACCACTGCGGCGTCGCCGGTCATGTAGGGCCAGTCCCGCCAGTCCGTGGATTTGGGGTCTTTGTTGTAGGTTCCGAAATACGTATCCACGAAACGGTCGCGGTCGCCCCAGATGGTCTGGAACATGCCCGGCCACGGGTTCTGGATGCAGATGTTGCCCGCTTTGCCGGCACCGGGTTCCACCACGGCCCCCTCGTCGTCGAAAACGATGGGATGAATGCCCGGCATCCCCGGACCGGCACTGCCCGGTTTCATGGGGATCAGGCCCGGCAGCGTCGAGCAGAGGAAACCGCCGGTTTCCGTTTGCCAGTAGGTATCCACGATGGCGGCCTTGCCCTGGCCCACCACATTGTAATACCATTTCCACACTTCGGGCTCGATGGGCTCGCCCACGGTGGTCATGTGCTTGAACTCGTAGTTGTACTTGGCCGGTTCATCAGGACCGATTTTCCGGAGGGCACGGATCGCCGTGGGGGCCGTGTGGAAGATGTCCACATCCAGGTCCTGAGCGATGCGCCAGGAACGCCCGGCATCCGGATAAGTAGGCACCCCCTCGTAGACCACCGTGGATGCAGCTACCGCCAGGGGTCCGTAGACGATGTAGGAGTGGCCGGTAATCCAGCCGATATCCGCCATGCACCAGTAGGTATCCGTGGGATGGATATCCTGGACGTACTTTGATGTCGCGGCCGCGTAGGTGAGGTAACCACCCGTTCCGTGCTGGCACCCTTTCGGCTTTCCGGTGGTACCGCTGGTGTACATGAGAAACAGCGGTTCTTCTGCCTTCATCTGTTCCGGTTCCACCCGGACGCCATAGTAGTCCTTGAGCACTTCGTTGGCGAAAAAATCCCGCCCTTCCACCATCGGTGTCGGAGCGGAGTACTTGCCGGGGTAGCGCTGCCACACGAGTACCTTGTCCACCACCTGCCCGTCCTTGCCTGCCAGGTCAACGGCAATGTCCGCATTTTGCTTGTGGTCCAGCAGAGTGCCGCTTCGGTAGTAGGCATCGGCCGTAATTAGCACCCGGCTGCCGGAGTCCACGATTCGGTCGGCGCAGGCACGGCCGCTGAACCCGCCGAACACCTGGCTGTGGATGACCCCGAGGCGCGCGCAGGCCAGCATGGTGATGGGCAGTTCCGGTATCATCGGCATATGGAGCGTGACCCGGTCGCCCCGCTTGAGTCCTGCAAAATCACGGAGCAGGGCCGCGAATTCATTCACCCGGACATAGAGTTGCTGGTACGAAATGGCCTGATAGCCCTCTTCGAGCGGTTCGGGAACGAAATGTATGGCCGCCTTGTTTTTGTATTCTTTCAAATGACGGTCCACGCAGTTGTAGCTGGCATTGAGGAGTCCGCCCTTGAACCACTTGTAACACGGTGCATCGCTGGTATCGAGGATCTCGTCCCAATACTTGTACCAGGTCAACAGATCGGCGTACTCTTTCCAGTAGTTAGGAAAGTTGTCCAGACTAAACCGGTCGTAAATTTCCTCGTCCGTCATGTTGGCCTGGGCAATGAATTTTGTGGAGGGATAATAAAGGCCCTCCTCCTGCCAGTGAACCGCAATTTGAGCTTCTGAAGTTTCAACGACTTCTTTTTCTTCTGCCATACACACCTCCTTGATCAAGATTCCTGAATCGGTTGAAATGGGGTATTCTGCCTATCGTAACCTTTTGCCAATCCCTCCTGATATCTGAATAGGGTATGAACCCATGATTCCATTCGGACAGATGCAGCATCCAGCTTAGCATATTAAGCCGCATCATATTTTTCGGGATTTGTTCTTTTGGTGATCCCCCGTTTGAAAATTTCAAAAGCGGTATTAAACGTTTCCTTGACGTAGTTCTTCTCACCATCGATCATTTTTTTGCTCTCCTCCCATAGGACGATACCGGAGAAGAGCGCCCAGACGATATCGGAAAGTGCAACGGGATGTTTCTCGATCACGTAATCCTTGTCGATGCATTCCTGGAAAATTTTGGCCATGGCATCCAGGGAACTGCGGGACAGGGCCTTGATTTCTTCAAGCAATTCGGGAGAAAGGCTTTTCAGCGTATCGCTGGATTGAAGGTGAAACATGTTGACCAGTATCAAGGGGTCGAAATCGTATACATCGTACATGGCGTGCTTCAAAGCGTCCATCCGCTCTTCCGGCGGCATCTCCTTCTCCGCATTGACATGTTCCATTCGGATCAGCATGTATTGGAGGATTCTGAGGGAAAGGGAGGCGTACAGTTCATCCTTGTTTTTGAAATAGAGATAGAGCGTGCCCGGGCTCAATTCTGCGTCCGTCGCGATATCCTCCATGGTGGTCTTGTTGAACCCCTTGGCCGAAAAGACCCTTTTGGCTGCCACCATAATCTGCTGACGCCGACGCTCCCGCTCCCGCTCTTTCCGCTCCTGTATGCCCATAATAAAATGAACCTTATTTATTAGTTATATCTCCATATAAACATTGCGCATTGTTTGTCAAGTAAAATCCATTCATATTTTAATTTAATTTATATTGATTGCAGTTCGTTTAAAACAATAATGCGCCGATATGGGATGCGTAAAATGCGCGATAAAAAGGAGGGGCTTAGGAGTTGATGAGCATTTGGAAATCGGGACTCGCCGCGATTCTCTTGAGGGTTGTAATGTGCCGTTCTAGCTCTGCAAGCGTATGGAAGCTTATATTAAAGGTATAAATGTTGCCTTCAAATGCTGGAGGTGGCTTGAGCGTCAGTCCGGGCCCAAGACGGAGGCGGCGTATCAGATCATTGCGTGCCATGTCAGCCGACGCATAATGGGGGAAACGGCGTTGTTTCAGGTAGCGCCTCAGGTCGCGTACCACCTGGGCACGATCCCGCTCCCCTTCAACGCCTCGCGATTGGCGCCATGCGTCCTCAAGCACCCTGTCGATCTCAAGATCCTCTCTTGCTGCGATCTCTTCGGTCATCTGGATGATCTCTCGCTGCTTTCCAAGGCTGACGGCCAATGTGTTGAATAGCTCTGCAAACCGATTCGCCATGGAAGCCGGCATGCGGGCCAAGTGAATAGCGGTTGCCAGAGGAATCGCATCTGAAATGATGCCATCTTGAATGGCTTGTAGGAAACGACAAAGGGGCACTATTTTGCGAATATAAGAAGGGTTGTCCGGCAGTCCTAAGGAAGCAGCTTCTTTTGTAACCTGGTTGTAATCGGCCATGTGTTTGTAAAGGAGATGGAACGCCCGCGACAGCTCCAGCAGATTTAAGGGCCGCTGTAGGGCGTTGTCTGTGATGGCCGTTCGGATGAGTTGAATGAGGGGGGTGTCTGGCGGCAGTATCCGGACTGGGACATCTTCCATACCCAGCTGCCGACAGGAATTCAAACGCTTGAAACCGGATATGACGGTCAATCCGCTTTCAGTTTCAAACACAACAGGAGGATTGACCACTCCAAGCGAAGCGATGGAAGCGGTCAATCGATCCTCTCCGGCGGGCGTTGAAATTCTAAAAAAAAGGTTGCCAAGATCGATTCGATCCAGGGGGACCGACTCGTTTCGATACACCATCGCCGGGTTATTCCGTCAGTTGTTTATAGGCCTCCAGGTATTTTTCCCGTGTTTTCTGGATCACCTCGTCGGGAAGTTTCGGAGCCGGCGGCGTTTTGTCCCAGTCCAGGGAGAGCAGGTAATCCCGGACAAATTGTTTGTCATAGCTTTTCTGAGATCCGCCGGGTGCATAGGTGGCTTTGGGCCAGAACCGGGAAGAATCAGGGGTTAACACCTCATCGATGAGAAGGATATCTCCGTCGCACATGCCAAATTCGAACTTGGTATCGGCAATGATGATCCCTTTTTTTTCTGCCAGTTCAGCCCCTGTTTTATAGATGTCGATACTCAGGGCCTTGATTTTTTCAGCCAGTTCTCCACCAATAATGTCACACGCGGCATCGAAATCGATATTTTCGTCGTGCTCACCGGCCTCTGCTTTGGTGGACGGGGTGAATATGGGCTCGGGAAGCCTTTCCGATTCTTTCAAGCCTGAAGGCAGAGGGATGCCGCAGACGCCACCGGAGGTTTGGTAATCTTTCCAACCGGAACCGGAAATGTATCCCCTGACGATGCACTCGATGGCCAACGGCTCGGTTTTTTTGACCAGCATGCTTCTCCCCTCCAATATGTTGTCGTAGGATCGGCACGCATCCGGATAATCCGACATGGAGCTGGAGATGACATGGTTCGGCACAAGGGAGGCCATTTGTTCGAACCAAAACAGGGAGATTCCGTTCAGGATTCGGCCCTTATCCGGAATGGGATCGGGCAGGACCACGTCAAAGGCGGACAAGCGGTCGCTGGCCACCAGTAAGAGCCGATCATCCAGATCATATACGTCCCTCACCTTGCCCCTTTTCAGGAGGTTCAATTCCGGTATCTGCGTTTCTAATACGGTTTGATTCATTCTGATGATTCCTTCCCTCAGGTTTGTTGTGCTTCGAACGCTTTGATAAATTCGGTGAGTACCGATTTCTGTGCCTCGTCAATTTCGAGGAATTCGATACCGGTTTCAAACATGCCGTTCTTTCCCGCCTTGGAATATACGGCCTTCCCCTTGATATCCACCAGGTTCTCTTCGAGTCCGATGGAGAGAGCGATCTCGTGCTCGGAATCGACGGAAATGTGGGTCTCCAGGAGTATTCCGGACTGGGAGACGTTCAGGGTTCTTCCCATCCCCTGCTGGATCATGGTCCCCTCCGCATCATACACGAAATACGCCAGAAGGTTCAGGGAATCGAATCTCGGATGACTTCTTTTATTGGTAATAGCCATGACGTTTGCCCGTTCCTTTAGATGGGGTTACTTTTTTTTGGGTTTCGCGGATGTATGCTTTGCCAGAAACTCGCCAGCCAATTTGGAGGTGACTGCAATGCACGTGACCGTGTGCTCGAGTAGGTTCTTAAAGGTCGTCGAGAGCTTTCCGAATTCATCGCTCAGTTCTTTCGGATCGATGACAGAAAAAGCCAGATCTTCCGAGCCCACTACAGAGGCTGCCTCGGGTTCATGACCGAAATCGAGAAAAGGTACCCGGCCGTAGAAATCGCCCTCTCTCAGTGTGGCGATGGGCAGGTATCCCTTTTTGGTTTTTCCCACCACACAGGCTTCGCCCTTGGTGATCATGAAAATCTGGTCCTCTTGAGCCCCCTGCTTGATAACCGGTTTTTTCCCATCAAGCCATTTTTGGGTCGGATTCACACCCTTGTACAAGCTCACCGCCTGATTCGTCAACTCCCTCAATCTTCGATCGAGACTGATCACCAATCCCCTTAAATTGGATGACATCAACGCAAATTCACCGGCGAGTTGTTGGGAATCCAGTATTCCCAATTGAACGTCTTCCTTTGCAAATGCCGATGCTCCACGGACATTACCTCCCATCAGAAAGGATGCAGTGCTGCCAATGAAAGCACCGTCGTGGATCTCAAGAAGGGTGACGGTTTCCTCTTCGATCTGTTTAACGATCTCCACCGAACCTTCCATTACAACCCAGATCCAGTTGCCATGCTTTCCTTCAATGGTGATCTCCTGGCCAGCTTCAAAGGACTCCTCATCCACCACATACATGTAATCCACAAGAGGGCCCTTTATGATGGGGCGTGCCAGGACAGCTTTCGATGCACTTTTATCCTCCTGGGTGTAGGAAATGGGTCCCAATTTTTCGATGGCGCCCTCATCCAGCATGCTGAGGCTGTCCAAGATAATGCTCATCCGGCTTTTCTTGATCACCGCTTCACAACGGACGTCCCCGCTTTCGAACTCGAAATGGCCCACGGTCCATCCAAAAAGGGAGTTGACGGCGTCCAGGCCGGTGAGGCTGCCGTTTCGACCGTTTATGGGATTCCCCTTTGACATATAGATTTCTGCAGGATCCGGCGCATACTTGCTTTTCAGGCGCAAGGTGCCGGTGCATCCGTTGGATCCAAGCAATTGCAGGATATCTCCAAGGGTTAGAAATTCAAGGTTCCCATTCAGATCCGATCCGTCATTCATCAGAAATTACTCACGATCCCCATTGTAGTTGTTTCTGGAGGGATTTCAGGGTTAATTTCAAGCACTCCTTTAACGTGACACCCACCCCCTCACCGGTGAAAGCACTGGCAGGAAATGAGGGAGCTTTCAATTGGCGGTTTAAATCCTTATCCATCTGTTCAAGTGACATCAGAGGGAAGCCCTGCTCTGCGAGATCTCGTTTGTTGTGCTGCAGGATCAATGGAATTTTGAAAATGCTGATACCGTATTCCTTGAGGTTCTGCTGAAGGTCCTTAAGGGACATCATGTTTTTTTCCCGCCTGACGTCAAGGGAGTCCGCTACAAAAATCACCCCGTCTACCCCCCTCAGGACAAGTTTTCGAGTGGAGCTGTACTTTACCTGCCCCGGCACCGTATATAGCTGTACGCGTACGTCGCATCCTTTTATTTTTCCCAGTCCGATAGGTAAAAAATCGAAAAAAAGGGTCCGATCCCCTTCCGTGTTGACCGACACCATGTCTCCGGTCACCTGTTTTTTAAAAGTCTTGTGGATGTATTCAAGGTTGGTGGTTTTTCCACACCGTCCAGGTCCGTAATAGACGACCTTGCACTCGATCTCTCGTTGCTTTAGATTGAAAACAGCCATGTATCTATTCCCACCTTGGAAGTTTTAGCGTGAAATCGCTGGCCGAACCCGACGCCAAAAATAACTATGATACTGTTTTTTTCAAGTTTTTCAAGATCTTTTCCTGTTTTGAGCCAACAGGAATTGCCGTTTGCACCGCCAGGCAGAGCCGGACCGTTTGCCATGGAATCAGGTGGTGATCACCTTGATATCCACGTTATAGTCTCCCCTTCTAGGGCCGGATTCGATCTTGGTTTTGGTGGATACTTTTCCGATACCATTGAAGATGGCCATTGGAGAGTAAAACTGGACATTCTCCAGCGTCATATCCGGTTGCAGATATTCAATGATATCCTTGTCCCTTCCCGGTATCAGGATACTGATGACATCGCCGCTTTGAAAGCTGACATTGAGTTCCAACATCTTGCCCTCTTTGGGTCCGCTCTCCGGAGTGAATCCGATGGAGTTGATGTCTAATATTTCGTCATCTTCCACCTCCTCCATTTCCATCACCTCAGCTTCCGGTTCAGCATCCAGAATCTCGAGGTCCGGCATTTCGATAGTGGGCTCACCGGACACTTCTGATTCCGGTTCCGGAGCCGCTTCGGGTTCGGAAATCGATGGCTTTTCCCCCGGTTTGGGTAGTTCCACATCTTCCATGCCCGAGCGTTCGAGGGTGGCATTGAAAAACACCCTGACTTTGCTCAACTGCATTTTCGTGAACTGTTCGAGTGACAGCCATTGGTGGTACTGTGATACCGCCTCATCAAGGGAGGAGAGTGCCATGTGGCACCTGACGATGTTTTTGGCAGCATCCACCCGTATGGCTTCCCGATCGAGAAGCAATCCGAATTCCTCCAGTGCTCTGCTGAACTGACCGAACTTGGCCAGGGCGATCGCACCTTCCAGTGCAGCCGCGTCCTTGTCATCCGAAAACGCAAATTGCTGTTTGATGAGGTCTTGAATTTTGCTCGATATTTCCGGGCTGTCGTCCGCCGCCTCAAATTTATCCAGCTCCGATTTGACCGCAGCCATTTTAACCCTGATGCCTTCGATCAGCGACTCCCTGTTCTTTATTTTTTCATTCTTCTCTAGAATCGCAATCGCTTCGCGATACTTTGAAAGGGATTCTTCCGCCAATCCCTGAGATCGATAAAGTGATCCTTGCTGCAACAGCGACTTTAACTTTTCTTTTAAATTCATTTCTCCCCCATCCCGTTCATCGCGTATGGTGCCGGCTGGTAGTTTTCGATGATGCGTGGCGGTATAAATCTTTAAAAATCAATACATTCTATCTTGGTTTCAGATCTATTGTCAACACCTTGAAATGGTTATTGCTTTTTTGATCCTGAAAGCGTTTTTTTGACCGCCTCGGCCGATTGCCGGGTCATACCGGGCACTCTGCTCATTTCCCGAATCGATGCGTCCCGGATCTGGCGGACACCCCCGAAATGCGAAAGGAGTCGCCTCTTTCGGACCCTGCCGATGCCGGGAATGCTGTCCAGTTCAGAATGCAGGGTCCCTGCGGTTCGGCGCCTGCGATGAAACGCGATGGCAAACCGATGGGCCTCATCCCGGATCCGTTGGAGAAAAAGCAGCAGATCCTCCTCCCGATCCAGATTCACCGGATTTGCCCGGCCGGGAAGAAAGACTTTATCCCGGGACTCCCCTTTTAGGGTGTCTTTTTTTGCGATCCCGATGATATCAAACCGGTTTTCAAGGCCCAAACTGCGAATAATAGCCACTGCGATGTTGAGTTGACCCTTGCCTCCGTCCACCATGAGAAGATCCGGCAGGGACGGTGATGGTGAGGGGCGTCCGTACCGCCGCGTCAATACTTCAGCCATATACGCATAATCATCCTGGTACGATACGGACCGGATTTTATATTTCCGGTAGAGTGATTTACACGGGGCCCCATCCTTGAACACCACCATACCGGAAACCGCAGAGGTGCCTGAAATGTTGGAATTATCGAAACACTCGATCTGACGGGGCAGCCGGGCGATTCTCAGACACCGCTGAAGGCGCTGGATCAGATCTTTCTGGGTTTTCATCTGTGCACGCCGTTCACGGATACGGTTTTCGGCGTTGTTTCGGACCAGTTCCAGCAGCTTTGCCTTCTCACCCCGATGGGGTCTGTGAAGATGCACCCTTTTACCCCGGATCTCCTGTAGCCATTCCTCCAAAAGCGCGGCATCTTCGGGGAGTTCCGAGACTATGATCTCTCCAGGTACAAAGGGATTTTTTTCATAATGCTGCCGGATATAGGTCCGGATCAGTTCTCCATCGGTAGAAAAAGTTTGTGAGAAATCGACCTCCCTGGATCCCGTCAGGTAACCGCCCCGGATATGGAAATGCATCATCAGGGATAGATCTTCCGACCGGGCAATGGAAAGAACATCCCGATCCTTGAAATCGGTGGTAACGGCAACCTGTTTTTCCAGAGTTCTTTCAAGGGCGAACATCTTGTCCCGGAATCTTGCGGCTTTTTCGTAATTCTGCTTTTCAGCAGCGGTTTTCATCTCTGCCTTGATCCGCCGAATCAATTTGGGGGTACGTCCCTTGAGAAACAGGGTCACCTCTCTTACCATACTCCCATAAAGCTTCCGATCCACCTTCAGGCAGCAAGGCCCCAGACATGCCTCCATCTGGTAGTGGAGGCAGGGACGGGTTCGAATGGCAAATTCCCGGTTTTTGCATTTTCTGAGCTTGAATGTTTTATTGATAAATTTTAGCGATTGCCGTACAGCCAGGGCCGATGCAAAAGGGCCGAAATAAGCGGCACCGTCGAGAGGCGTTTTACGAACAACGGTGAGATTCGGAAATGGGTGATTGAGATCCAGCCTCAGGGATGGATAGCGTTTGTCATCTTTCAGGATCACATTGTATCGGGGCTTGTGTTTTTTAATCAGTGTCGATTCGAGAATCAGCGCTTCTTTCTCGGTACGTGTGACAATGGTCTCAAAGTTCTTGATCCGCCGTGACAGAACCCCGGTTTTAATCCCGAGCTGGTCCATGGGTCTGAAATAGGAGGCCAACCGCTTTTTGAGATTTCTCGCCTTCCCTACATAGATGATCTGGTCGAGGGCATCCTTCATCATGTAAACCCCCGGCTTTGTCGTCGTGTCGGACACCTTTTCCTGCAGCGGTGAGTGACCACTCTGGTTTTCTGAGGAAGAATCCGATGGGGGCGAACCGGTCAATGCCTAACCCTCCAGCACAATTTTTTTTCTCAGTAGTTTGATCTGGTCCCGGAATTCGGCCGCTCTTTCAAACTCGAGATCCATGGCCGCTCTACGCATCATCGATTCCAATTCCTCGATCCGGTCCTCCATGGCCGCCAGGCTCCGATATCCGGAAAGGGCTTCTGCAATCTTGGAGTTTTTTGAAAGATTGTCGGCATTATCAAAATCAAAAACCGGGACGATCTCCTTTTTAACGGTGGCAGGAGTGATCCCGTGGGTGCGGTTGAAGCGCTCTTGTATCTCACGCCTCCGGTGCGTTTCATCCATCGCCCGCTTCATGGAAGGGGTGATCTGGTCCGCGTACATCACCACTTGTCCCCTCCGGTTTCGGGATGCACGTCCGCAGGTCTGAATCAGGGAGCGGGTGGACCTGAGGAATCCCTCCTTGTCTGCATCCAGGATCGCCACCAAAGATACTTCGGGGATGTCGAGTCCTTCCCTCAACAAGTTGATGCCGATGAGGACGTGAAATTTCCCCTCTCTAAGATCGCGGATGATCTCCATCCGCTCCAGGGTATTGATATCGGAGTGCAGGTAACGGACCTTTAATCCCATGTCGGTATAATACTCGGTCAGATCCTCTGCCATGCGCTTGGTCAGGGTCGTGACCAGTACCCGTTCGTTCCGGTCGATTCGCAGGCGAATTTCATTGTAGAGATCGTCTACCTGGTGGGCGGCTTTTCGGACATCGATGGCCGGGTCCACCAATCCGGTGGGACGGACGATCTGTTCCACCTTGGCATTTCCGGCCATCTTCTGCTCATAATCGGCAGGGGTTGCGGAGACATAAAGGATCTGATGGAGCTTCTCATTGAATTCTTCAAATTTAAGGGGGCGGTTATCCAGGGCGGAGGGCAGCCTGAAACCGTAGTCCACAAGGGTTTGTTTGCGGGATCGATCTCCTTTGTACATCGCGTTGAGCTGGGGGATGGCGATATGACTTTCATCCGTAAAAATGAGGTAGTCACCTGGAAAATAGTCCAGTAGCGTGGGTGGGGCCTGGCCGGGTGCGCGGCCGGTCAGGTGGCGGGAATAATTTTCGATTCCATTGCAATAGCCGAGTTCCTGAATCATCTCCAGGTCAAAATGGGTCCGTTCCTCAATTCTCTGGGCTTCGATGAGACGGTTTTCCGATCTCAAATATTCAATCCTCTGTTTCAACTCTTCGATGATCGTTTCGATGGCCCGCTTCCGGGTTCTCTGTTCGGTCACATAGTGGCTGGCGGGAAAGATGGAAAGGCGGCGTTTTTTTCCCAAAAGGTGCCCCCTTAGGGGGTCTATTTCGGCGATTTCTTCAATCTGGTCACCAAAAAAATCGACACGGATCGCTATATCCTCTTCATATGCCGGAAAGATCTCCACCCGATCTCCCCGCACTCGAAAAACCCCGCGGTGGAAATCCATGTCATTCCGGCTGTAATGCATGGATACAAGATCGGCCAGCAGCCGCTCCCGGGTGATTTCCATGTCCACGCGCAGGTCCACACGCATTGCGAGATAGTCTTCCGGCGCCCCCAGTCCGAAGATACAGGAGACGCTTGCCACCACCAGTACGTCTTTGCGGGTGAGTACGGAACGCGTGGCCGAATGGCGCAGTTTGTCGATCATTTCGTTGATGGAGGAGTCTTTTTGGATATAGGTGTCGCTGGCCGGAATATAGGCCTCCGGTTGATAATAGTCGTAATAACTCACAAAATATTCCACCGCATTTTCCGGAAACAGGGCGCGAAATTCATTGTACAGCTGGGCAGCCAGCGTTTTGTTAGGGGCCAGGACCAGTGTGGGTTTGTTGAGACGGGCAATGAGATTGGCCATGGTGAAGGTTTTGCCGGACCCGGTGACACCCACCAAGACCTGATGGCGGTTACCGGCCCGGAAGCTGTTTTCGAGGAAATCCACTGCAGCGGGTTGATCTCCTTTGAGCTGATATTCGGACGAAATGTTAAAGTTAGACATTTGAATTATGATTTTTAAATACTGTATTTACTTTTAATATTGTGATAGTTCGAAAGCTGGAAACTGCCTGGTCGCCGTGAAGCCGGGAGGGGCGATGTCAATCTATGCCAGCACTTTCAGGGGCATTATCTGACCGGTATCCGGTACCTCATGTCCTCCGGTCGCGAATTCTGCTGTTGAAAACCTGTAGGTGGGAGTACTCAATGGTGCGGCTTAATCCTTGAACTTCCAGATCGTGCCGTCCGGTCCATCCTCCAGTTGGATTCCCATCGCCTGGAGTTGATCCCGAATCTCGTCCGCCTTCTGCCAGTTTTTTTCCGCTCGTGCCTGAATGCGCGCCTCCACCAGTTGTTCGATGTGAGATGCATCTATATCTCGGTTGTCCAGGCTGCGACGGCGCTGGCTTTCGAAATAGTGCTCGGGGTCTTCATTCAGAATTCCCAATATTTTCTGGCCGATGTCGAGGATATCCGCCCGGCCGTTCAGCAGTGACATTCGGTCCCCGTCCGATAGGCTTGCTCCCCCCCGGTCCATAAGTCCGTTCAAGTGGCGGACGGTTTCGAAAAGTACGCCCAGACCCCGGGCGGAATTGAAGTCGTCGAACATCGCTTCCGAGAATCGACCCCAGCAAGGGCGGTCCGTTGCTTTAACGTTTTCAATGGAATCGGCACCCACCATGTCTTCCACCCGTTTTAAAAACGCATACAATCGTTCCATGCGAGCCGTGGCTTCCTCCATGGCGGATTCGCTGAAATCGATGGGGCTCCTGTACTGGCTGGATAGAAGAAACAACCGGATCGCTTCGGGATGAAACGATTTGAGAACGTCTTTGATCATAAGGAAATTGCCCAGGGATTTGGACATTTTTTCCTGGTTGATGTTGACGAATCCGTTGTGTACCCAGTATTTCGCGAATGGTTTATTATAGGCCCCTTCCGACTGGGCGATTTCATTTTCGTGGTGGGGAAAGATCAGATCCTTGCCACCGCCATGGATATCGAAAGTCTCCCCCAACAGCTCTCCGCTCATGGCGGAGCATTCGATGTGCCACCCGGGGCGCCCTTCTCCCCACGGGCTGTCCCATGAAGGCTCACCCGGCTTGGCGGATTTCCACAACGCAAAATCGAAAGGGTTTTTCTTTCGGCGGTCCACTTGAACCCTGGCACCGGCTTCCATCTCTTCTAGTTTGCGGCCGGATAGTTTGCCATATCCCTTAAAAGTTTCCACCGCATAGTAGACGTCCCCCTCCACGGAATAGGCTTGCCCCTTTTCGATCAGACGGGTCACCAATTCCTGTATCTGCGGAATGTAGTCGGTAACCTTGGGTTCGAAATCGGCCCGCCGGACAAAGAGGGCATCCATATCCCTGTAGAACGCCTGGATAAACTCTTCGGCCAGGGCCAACGGATCCTTTTTCACTTCGTTGGCCCTCTGGATAATTTTATCGTCGATATCGGTGAAATTGCGCACGTAGGTCAGGTCGAAACCGGCGGCCTCTAAAAACCTCGCGATGACATCAAATACCACCACCGACCGTGCATGTCCGATATGACAGTCGTCGTATACCGTGGGGCCGCAGACATACATGCGGATTTTACCCGCTTCAATGGGTTCAAAGGGTTCTTTTTTTCCGCTCAGGGTGTTGAATATTCGAATGGTCATCATGGTTCTTCCCTTTGATTAGGACGATTATACGGCGGGTCAAATAAATGTTACGGAAATTCCGGACGGGTTCAGGTTTTGCCATGGAATCTCCCGGCTCAATATGGCCGTCTACATGTTTACGGCCTCATCCGGTATCATGGAGCAATGCGACGCACATGGCCGCAATCCCCTCCCCCTTTCCAGTAAATCCCAGTCCTTCCGTGGTTGTGGCCTTAACATTAACAAAGGCCGGATCGATTTCAAGTGCACCGGCGATGTTTTGTCGCATTTTTTCGCGATACGGGGCCATTTTCGGTTGTTCTGCAATGACAGTGGCATCGATGTTGGCGACCGAAAACCGTTTTTGCACAATCTTTCCGGCAATGTTTTTTAGCAGATCAATACTGTGGATGTTTTTATATCTGGGGTCGGAGTCCGGGAAATGCTGCCCGATATCCCCCATACCCGCCGCACCCAGAATGGCATCGCATACGGCGTGTGTGAGAACATCGGCATCGGAATGGCCCAGAAGCCCCATTTCATATTCGATGGTCACCCCCCCCAGGACCAGTTCCCGCCCTTTCACCAATTTGTGGACATCGTACCCCATACCGACACGCATGGATGGTGCCTCCAAAATAAAACGGCATCCGACAAGGAACTTTCCTAGGACCAGATGCAGTGGTCGGATCTCCCGATACCGATAATCACCTGAAATTATATGACACCGCGCATCATAATGAGAATGCATCAATTTTGCAAGGAGAAGCTGTTTGGTCCCATGCATGGCCGGTGCAAGCTTCCCTCCAATAACGATTTTCATGTATTTCAAATGGTTCAGATTGGTTGGCATTCACTTCAAAATAGGGTATAGAGAGTCGCCTGAAAAAATCCTATCAAGAAGGAGTGCCTGTGGACGCAGACGGTTTGATCAAAAAAGCGATTTCCTCCGGGAAACTGGCTTTGACGGAGTTTGAATCCAAGCAGTTGTTGAGCACCTGCGGTGTACCGGTGGTGATGGAGAAGGTCGCGCGGGACCCAGATACGACCGCATCGGCAGCGGAAACCGTCGGATACCCGGTGGTGGTCAAAGGATTGGGGTCAAAACTGCTGCACAAGACAGAAAGGGGCCTGGTGCATCTGAACCTGTCCAGCGGGACGGAAGTGCGGGAGGCGGTGCGCTCCATCGTCAGGTCCGCAGGAGAGGATCTGGAGGGCCTGCTGGTTCAACCCCATGTACCCGGGCATCGGGAGATGGTGGCGGGCCTGTTCCGGGACGATCAATTCGGGCCGGTGGTCATGTTCGGCCTGGGGGGAATTTACACCGAAGTATTTTCCGATGTCAGTTTTCGTCTGGCGCCCCTTGGCCAGACCGAGGCTGCCGAGATGATAGACGAGATCGGCGCCCGAGAACTGCTGAACCCTTTCCGCGGGGAGTCCGCCGCGAAGCGATCGCAGCTCATCCAGACCCTGACGGGACTGGCCGAAATCGGGCTGAACCATCCTGAAGTATCTGAAATCGATATCAATCCCCTTCGGATCACGCCGGACGGCGAAGTATTGGCAGTGGATGCCCTGGTGATGCTCAAAGAAAGATCCGAGTCCTCCCCCTGTCCTGCCGCCGTCGATGCCCGGGCCATGGGGACCTTGTTTTATCCCGAGTCCATCGCTTTTATCGGGGCCTCCGGCCAGATGGGCAAATGGGGACATATGTTGCTGACCAACACCATCAGCGGCGGTTATGACGGCAAGGTCTATCTGGTCAATCACAAGGGCGGTACCATCGCCCGCAGAGCGGTATATCGATCCATAGGAGAGATACCCGGCTCCGTGGACCTGGCCGTGGTGAGTATACCCGCAGCCCATGTGATGGGCTTGATTCCGGAGATGGCGAAAAAGGGGATCCGAAACATGCTGCTCATCACCTCCGGATTCGGAGAGACCGGTACCGCCGGAAAATCCCTGGAACAGGATCTTGTGGCAGCCGCACAAAAAGCAGGCATCCTGATCCTGGGCCCCAACACCATGGGGATCTGTAATCCCCACATCAATCTATATTGTACCGGGAGCCTGGTCCAGCCCAGGGCCGGTTCCACCGCCATGGTGGCACAGTCGGGGAACATGGGCACCCAGCTTCTGGCCTATGCGGAGGATCAGGGCATCGGCATCCGGGCCTTTTCCGGCTCTGGAAATGAAGCGATGATCACCATCGAGGACTTTCTAGATGGGTTCGAATTGGACGAACTCTCCAAGATCGTCATGCTGTATATCGAAAGCATCAAAAACGGACGGCGGTTTTTTGAAAGCGCACGCCGCGTCAGCCGAAAAAAACCGATCATCCTGCTAAAGGGGGGACAAAGCAGTGCCGGCAGCCGCGCGGCCGCCAGCCATACCGGCGCCATGACATCAGACATCCGGGTTTTCGAAGCCGTATGCAAACAGGCGGGCATCGTCAAGGTGGAGCAGCCCATGGAATTGCTGGATCTGACGGCGGCCTTTTCATCTCTCCCACTGCCCGCGGGAAACCGCACCGCCATAATGACCCTGGGCGGCGGTTGGGGTGTGGTAACCGCCGACCTCTGTGACGCCTACGGCCTTGCGGTTCCAGAACTGCCCTCCGACATTCTGTCCCGACTTGACGCCATCCTACCCCCCTACTGGAGTCGGTCCAACCCGGTGGATATCGTCGGTGAGCGGGATTTCTCCATCCCCATGACCATCATGGAGGAATTGCTCGCATGGGACGGATGTGACGGGGTCATTAACCTTGGCATCATGGGTCGGAGAATTTTCGTGAATCGAATGGCCAAGGCGATACAAAAGGCGGACCCCGATTATTCCTCCGAATTTCTGGAAGGTGCCAAACAGGCACTGCAGGATTTCGAAAATCAATACGTGGTGCACATCATTCAACTCATGGAAAAATACGAAAAACCGGTATTCGGCGTTAGTTTGCTCAAGGACGGAGACGACCAAACGGTCCATCGGGCGGGGGAAGCCGCATACAAAGGGGTTTTCTACGAGACCCCTGAACGGGCCGTTAAAGCCTTTGCCAGAATGGTGGAATACCGCCGGTTTATCGAAAGACAATGAACCCATCAGCAATTTGAAACTGCCGAAGTGACAGGCGTATTTCCAAACCATCTATTTTGGGATCGCGCTCAAAAACGATAACAGCAAATCCAGCACCGATCTATCCCATAGACACCTGGGACACCACCTCCACACCTGCATCTTCCATCTGTCGGACAGCCCGCTCAACAGCGGTCTGTCCGCTATGCCGGGGTGAGCGTCGGTAGTTCCTTGCGCGGGCAGCGGACCGGCGGAGATCCACAACAACTCTGAGAAAATCTGAGATCCGGTTTTGTCGAACCTCGATGGCGGATACCCGAACGCAGCTGTTCAATGTGCATCCACCGAAAACCAGATTCTCAACCCCCTTGCGTCTGCATCGCGATAACCATTCACGGAACCCGTTGGTGGGGGGAAACAGTACACTGTTGCCCGGTTTGATAAAATAGGGGTGGCGTTCCGCGACGATTCCTTTCAAACTTGTATCCCAATCGTAGCTTTCCGGTGGAAACGGGCAGCGGGTGAACATGATTTCCATACTGCCATATTTCCTTGACAGCAGATTTGAACAGCTTTCGAATGCCTGTGCAATCATGGTCACATCGCTATCGCCTCTAGGACCGATGGATTGTTTCCATACCCCTTTTGTAAATGCATATTGCGGATCCAGCACCAGCAGGGCGGTTTTGCTCGCATCGAAAGTGACCCTTGGAAGTGAATCCAGGATAACCCGGTAGTCTTCCGCCGTACCATTTCCTGCGATGTGACGGAGAAGCTTGATCTGTTTGGAAGAAACGTCCGGGCGCGAAATGCACTTGGAAGGTTTCTGCGCATCACCGATAGGTGATTCTCCGGGTGGGCACTTTCGCAAGTGGTCATGTTCAAGCGCTTCAGACTGGAAGTGAATTGTATTTTTAAGCACTTCTCCGTAAGGTCCGAAGGGATCGTTGGCCGCCTGCGTCAGGCAGGAGGTGAATCGCCGACGGCTTAACGGTCCCGATATCGTCAGCAGGTCAAGAAGTGCATACAAAGGCGCCTCCGGCCATCCCCACCCCATTTGGATCGCCCCCTGGTGCAGCTCCTGCCGGTCGATACATCCATCCCGGTTCAGATCCAGGTTCCCGAAAAGCGATTTCATCCATGCCAAGTGTGTTTTCATCATTGCGCATCTATGTCATAATCGAAACCTGAGGCAAATTTCAACACTTCTCGGAACCAAGGCATTTATCAATGGCCCATCCAATACGGCCCTCCATCATCGATGTGGAAGCAGGTGATCCGAGAGACGGGAATGGACCGGCACCGGGCCAGCGCCGATGCTTTTATCATCCAGGAAACTTATGAAAGAACAAGAATAATCGATTGAAATCCAAAGGAATAATCTGTGATCTACGACTACTTCGATACTCGCTTCATCGGAACGTTGACCCTCGTTGGGGACAAAAAGGGACTCCGGCACATCGATTTCGAAACGGACAGTACACCGGTCCATCCAAGACCGGAATGGATCCAGGATCCGCATCATTTCAAAACGGTCAAACAACAGCTCGCGGCGTATTTCAAAGGCCGGCTTCGAAAATTCGATTTGGTACTGGCCCCCAAAGGGACCTTGTTTCAGCAAAAAGTCTGGAATGCCTTGAAGGAGATTCCCTACGGACAATTGGCCACCTATCAAGAAATCGCCCGCCGTATCGGAAATCCAAAGGCCGTTCGGGCCGTGGGCGGTGCCAACGGCAAAAACCCCATTCCCATCGTCGTTCCCTGCCACCGCGTCATCGGCAGCGACGGTTCCCTTACTGGGTTTGGAGGCGGGCTTGAAATTAAACGGCGGCTGATTGAATTGGAAGCTTCGAAACGGCGTTAACTATGGAAGCTAAATTGTGGACGGATTGTCTTGGCTCGCAGTTTTTATCGGCTCGAGGGAAATCACAACGGCTGTTTCTCCCTCGACCCGCCACGCGAGGTCGAAATCGATCAGTTTGAGCCGGTAGGATGCTTCTGCCGATCGACTGTGATGGTAAGCGGGACGGGGATCCAGTTCCAGTACCTGCTCGATGAGGGGTTTGGGGTTGCCGGCGCCAAAGGCTTCCCGCTCCATACATTGGGATAATGCCTTTTTGGAAAAGACCACAGAAAGACGCGGCTTGGGTCGTTCGCTGGCAAAGCCGCAAGCAGGGGCTTCCACAATATCCGACCATCCCACATACGGTTTGATGTCGAGCACCGGCGTACCGTCGAGGAGATCAGCCCCTTTGATGTGAATCACCGTCTCATGGGGTCCGATGCAAACTGCTTCCATCTCTACAACAGAGATACCGATGGGATTGGGCCGGAATGGGGAACGGGTTGAAAACACGCCCACCCGCTTGTTGCCGCCGAGCCTGGGGGGTCTCACCATCGGCTTTTTTTTCAAACCCAGAACTTTATGAAAGATGAAGACGACCCATAGATGAGAGAACGATTCGATACCGCTGAGAGATTCGGGAGGTATACGGGATGAGAAGAGTTCCAAGCGGGCTTTGGCAGCAGGCACCAGTCCGGATTGGCGGGGAATTCCGAACTTTTCCCTGAAGCAGGAATGGATCACGCCGATGGGTTCAAATTGAAAAACCATTTATCAGGAGATTGACTCGTTGGATCTCTATTACCGGGCTTCAGGATCGTCTCAGCCGCCTTTTTAACGATGCGCAAACCCGACCACACCGCACGCCACACGTCTTCCGGCATTCCCGTCAGGTTGCGTGATCCCATCATCCGCCCCTTCATGAACCACCACACTTCTTCCGATGATCGATTCCGCTCCATCGAGGGTTATAATATCGTCAGTAAAATCGACCCGTGCCGTCCCGGCTTGATCGGCGTCGATATTCCCGAGGTCACCGACATGGCGATGTTCCGAGTCCCTGGCACCGTGGGGCTGATTCCTTGGATCGAAGTGCCCCCCGGCGGAAGAAAAGTCTTCGGATCGGCAGTCGCCGAAGGTATGAATGTGAAAGCCGTGCAATCCGGGGGTGAGCCCTTCCACCTTCGCCATCACACGAAGCCCGGTTTTCGTTCGGGCAAATCGGACCGTTCCGGCCACGGCACCCCCTTCAACCGGCATCAGGATCGCAACGGCATCTGCACTGGGTTGGGATGACAGTGAGCCAAATTTACCCTCCTGGCAACCCATCACGATGATGCATAAAAAAAATGCAGCACCCATTTCGGTTAAACATTTCATCTTTTTCATGGTGTCTCTCCCTTGCCGGTTTGGCCGGCATTTGAGATTTTAAAGGGAAATAATCTCATCCACCAATTGATGCCATTCATTATCGAGGGAGATGACCGGACGTTCTCTTCCCGCCCGTCGATACCAGTAGTCCGCATTCCATAAAACACCCTCCTCCCGATGCAGATAGGCGTGGACAGCGCTGCCCAGGGTCGTGGGAATCTCCTGGGCGATCCGGTGGGCCTTGTCCCAGTTCTCTTTTCGGTCCCACCAGAGAGAACCCAACGGTTCCGGTATTCCATCCGGGGGTTGTTCTCGGTCCAGGCTTTTTAAGAATTCATCTTTTGTCATGTCGTTTCCCCTTCGTTTTTCCGGCAGGCCTTATGGCCTCGATCCCTCCTCGATGCTGTGGATAATGGCAGGGCCCGCCTGCAGGACCGTTTTGGGGGAACAGTTTCACATCATTATCCGTTCAATGGAAATAAGTTACGCAGGCCTTATCGGTTCGTCAACCGGTGTCTTGGATTTTCATACCGGGGACCAGCACCGAAAAGAAATAGATTTATAACTCCGTACCGGGCAGGTGCCGCTTGAATTCTTCAAAGGCGATCCGGATGGCGAGGGCATACCCCAACCCCTCAAATTTTCGGGTTACCTCTTTGAGTGTATTGATGCCCAGCACCCGACCCTCTTCATTCACCAAAGGCCCCCCGCTGTTGCCGGGGTAGATCTTGGCATCCACCTGAAGAAAGACCCCCCGGTGGCCGGACAGAACTCCCCCTGAAACAAATTCTTGAAAAGAACCCGACGAAACGGAGTTGGGAAGGACCCCGGTGGGATTCCCGATGGCGTAAACAGGTGTGGCGGAGACGATATTTTCCTGGTTGGAACGGGGGATAAAAGGCGTCCGGAAACCCTCCAGTTTCAGCAGCGCAACGTCGTATGTCCTGCTGAGGGCAACCAATCGGGCCCGATGTTTTTGACCATCCGCCAGAATCACTTCAACCCTGTTGACGGCAACGGCCCTTTCCTGCATCTGGTCATATTCGGTTTGAAGGCGGTCCATTTCCGGTTGCTGAACCTGCAATTGCCGGGTCATGAGCTTATATTTCGTTTGTCGATCGTAATATTTCGGAAGCCTGGCGTTGTAGGCATTGACCAGATCGGTACGTTGCCGCTGATGCTGGAGCGCCTTTGTGCGGCTTGGGAAACGCGTTTCTTCATCCATCATGGAGATTTTTCTGTTTGTTTCGGATAAAAACCGTTCATCCCGCGCAATTTCCCTTTTTAATGCACGGATCCGACGCTTGAGTCGATCCATGGTGCTTTTCCCGTCCCGGAACGTCTTTTCAGCCTGCTCCAGCAGTTGGCGATTCACCCGGACGACATGACGATTGGTGATAATATGTCCCCTTTCGGTAATAAAAAACCCGGAACCGGTCGCGGCGGGTGTAATGACACTGACGGTGGCGATCACCGCCTCTTCAATGGCATTGCGGGGATTCAACTTCCGATGAAGACCCGCCGACAGATCCAAAAGGGAGTGGGAAGACGGGTGTCCGGCCGGTTCCTGCGAAACTACGATCCGGTCCACCTTCTCTTCCCGAATCCCCAATTCCCCACCCGGTATCCGGTACCGGACAAATCCCTTTTCCTTCCTGACCCTGTCCGTCACGATGCGGCGGCCATCCTTTAGGTAGATTTCGTCGGCCGCTGCCCGTTGTGGAAAACGGTTCATGGCGATGATGACAAGAAAAAGGGACAAAATGATAAGAACGCTTCTGATTGGCATGATCTCAATAGATATTAAATTTGGCCAGTCGGCCGTCAAGGCCGCCAGATCTGACCGGTTTTTTCCACGTCGGCCGCAGTCCGATATGCTTTAAAAATCGCCTTTCTCCAAAGTAGATATATGCGGATGCGCCGGGACATTTTTTCTTTAAATAATTGCCCCACTGCTTGTAAAACGCGTCCAGCTCCGCTTGCCGGCCCATTCGGATGCCGTAGGGCGGATTGGTCACGATCACACCCTTCCGTATGCCTGGCAGGTGTTTGAAATCAGAACGGGTAATCCGGACCTTTTTGCCAAAGTGAAGCCCCATGAGATTGGTCTTTGCTGCCTTCACGGCCTGTTTCGATATGTCACTTCCGTTAATCAAGCCCTCCGGAAGACACCGGATCTTTTTTTCCGCCGCCAGGCGAATCTGCCGCCAGAGGCCGGGATTGAAATCGGGCAGGTGTTGAAGAGCGAATCGGCTCCTGAATATGCCTGCCGGAATTCGGCAATATGTCATCAGCGCCTCACACAGCAAAGTGCCGGATCCGCACATGGGATCATAAAGCGGAATTGATCCGTCCCACTCGCTCAGTCGGATGATGGCAGCCGCTACGGTTTCCTGCATGGGCGCGGATATCGTTTCCGTTCGGTATCCCCTCTTGTAAAGTGCTCCCCCGGCAGCGTCCAGACCGATCTCCGCAAAATCTTTACGAATATGGAGGTTCAGTTGAACCTTCGGATTTCTCTTGGACACACTTGGACGGTCTCCGCTGTTTTCCATGAATCGGTCGACAATGGCATCCTTCAAACGCAGGGCGGCATAATGGGAATGGGTGATGGAACTGGCCGATACATTGGCCGACACGGCAAAAGTGTCTGTGATTGAAAGTAATTCTTCCCAAGGCACCTGCCGGGCCGTTTCATGCAGCACATCGGTAGAAGGACATTTGAATGAAATCAACGGCACCAGACACCGCGAAGCTAGCCGGTTCATAAATACGATACGGTACAGATCCCCCTGGGCCGCTTTGAAACGAATACCTCGATGCACCGGTGCCAACTGGTGCCCGCCAAGATCGGTCAGCTCCTCCATTCCTTCTGTCTTGATGCCTTCGGCGATCTGGATGAAATAACGATCATCCCGTTGATATTGCCATCCCGCGAATGGCCGTATCCGGTTTCCGGGCGAATTTGACATGTTACAGCTTCAGCTCCATCTGTTGCCGCTACCGGTTGTATGTCGTGGCTGACACCAAGTTTGGGAGTCCGTCCCGTTAATTTAGTCTCATATTTTAAAAAAGAGTGCAAACCCTGTCCCTGGGAATATAAGCGCATTATCTTAACGCATCCCTTCACACCAGAACACAGGGACAAAGCTTACGGATTCCACAGCTGACAACCAATCCCGCCCACCGGACGGGAAAGGCTTTATCACCCCTGGTACAATTCAACGGCCAGGTCCGCAAATCGGCAGCGGATGTCGTGTGTCGTCAATAGCCGCATCACGTCCGGTATCTGTTGAAAATGATCCAGAATGATACGCGCAAAAGGGTTCCCCACTTCCACCCTGTACCCATGATCGCGAAGTATCGACAATGAGGCCCCATAGGGATTCACCCGAAATCCGATCAGGGAATAATCCTCCATATAAAACCGGGGCAATCGGGATGTGGCGGTGCATGGGCCAAAGGAGATACGATTGGAAATGATGGGAATGGCCGGCATGGGCTCAATTCCTCCTATTGGCGTATGGGGTTCGCGGTTTGTTACTCCCCGCGGACACGACGATTCTATTTACGGACGAAAGAGGCGATGATCTCCTGCTGCCAGGCTTCCGCGTATTCTTCGGCTCCACTGATACCGGTCCGCCTGAGTGCGTGGGCAAAGTTGATGCGCAGAAAATTTCTGAAACGCTTTTCTACCACACCCCGGATCTGGGGGCACAGCTTTTGGTAGAGCGTGTCGTCAAGGTCGGAAAACTCGAAAAAGACCGATACATGATTCAGGATGCTGTTGCGGGTGTTCACCGAAAGATCCTGTCCTTGCACCATGGTCATCAACTGGTTGGCAAGATCCACCAATCCATGCAGAATCGCCATTTTAATCTGCTGCTGCTGATCCTTGGACCAGAAGATGCGATTTCGGTCCATGCTCAGTTCGCATCTTTCATTTCCCAGCAGATTAAGCCGGCCGGCCACAAGACCCCTCGCCCCCTCCGTCAGAAGGGTTTCCACCTGTGTGACGAAAATGCCATCCTGAAAAACGGAAACACCCCCGATGACGCTTTCCAGCGCATAGATCGTATCATCGGAATGGCATTTGGCACTCAGCAGGAGATATCCTTCTGATTCATCAAATTGGAGCCGCGAAACAAAGTCGAACCCCGTTGTCTCTTCCTCGGTATAGGCCATATTTTCATTGCCCAATAGGGAGACCGCCCCATTCTCGTGATGGAGGTTTACCGGAATTCCGAGATAACGGATGTGGGTCCTGAGATATCCGGGGTATTCCATACTCCGGCTGTAGTCCCCTTTGGGTTTCTTGAGATGAAGGATTACCTCGGTTCCGTCGCGGGTCCCTTCTTTCAAAGGCCTTACATCGAAATAATCCTTTAGGTCGGTAATGGTGATGATCAGCCCCTCTCCTCCCGTTCGTCTTGTTTTAATGACGATCCGTTCCGCCACGATGAAGCTGGAGAGAAACCCGATGCCAAATTGGCTGATAAAACCGACGTCGAGCCGGGAATTCTGCTGGATGGAACGGATCTCTCCGGAACGATAAAAGGAGATGCCGATGGCAAGAAAGTATTTCTCGATCCATTGCCGACTCATGCCGATGCCATTATCACGAACGGTGATGGTGCTGATATCCTTGTTAAACGAGATAGAGATCTCCGGTTCATAGTGATCATCGTCCAGTTTTCTGAGCCGGCAGGCATCGGCGGCATTCTGAACCAATTCCCTTAAAAAAACACGTTTGTCCGAGTAGAGCCGGTTGCCCATAAAGAGATGAAGCGCTGCAGAAGAATCCACCGTGAATTTCAAATCCAACGGTTCATATCCGACCGGTTCGATTTCATAGAGGATATCCGAAAAAAGAAAGCGGGGAGACACCCGTCGATTGATCGCCTCCAACAATGTGTGCATCGCGCGTTCATGATGCTTCAGTGCCCGATGAACTTCCGGGTGGCGGCACCTGATCTGAAGCCGGATGGTACCGGTCAAATGAGGGTGGGGTCCTGTCCTGACAAGATCGAAGTGATATGAAAGATCGGCTGGGGTCATGGAACGAACGGTCGGTAGCAGTTTCCACACCGCCAATAGGATTGAAGCCGCCGTAAGGTCCAACCCCCCGGATAATCCGATGCAGGCGGAGAGCAATTCGGTATCCACGAAATTGCCGTCGGGATCGGATTGGATCCTTCGGGGTCCATTGCTCTCGATTTGACAAATATCAGCAATGATTTCAGCCTGATCACGGCTGGCAATCCCCAGTTCCTGCCATTTTTCAAGGATCCGGTGACTGGAGGATATCCCCATCGGGCCGTTTATGATGCGATTGGCGGTTTCACCGGGTTCCATCATAAGGTCACCATTGCCGGTAAAACCGATGTCCAAAAGATAGGCGGCAGCCCGGAGGTAAAAAATGGACCATCTGTGTCGCAGCAGGGCCCCCTTCTGCTCCTCGTCGAGAAGCCAGTTTTCAAGAAGCGACACCATCCGGCAACCCCGTGCCACAGGGTCAAAGCCATGGGCTTGTTGTGCGTCCGTCCCGAAATGGTTTTCGATGGCACTCGCAATGGCGGCAAGATCTTGAGACGGTTCAGGATCGATTTTATCTATATCCAATTCCATTATTCGGTTTCGTTTCCCATTAGATCGGTTTCGATTTGGATGCTAACTATCCAAGATGGGACCGCTTTTCCGTTTCGTCAAACCGCATCCCGAATTGCAACGGATCGACATCCTTCTATTCTTGATCCACCGTCGATTCACTGTTATGAGTGCTTTTTGCTCGCGACGGGCCCAATGGGGGCAATTATCATCCCAGCACAACCAAAGCAGCAGCTTGTCAGCGAAGCCATGGCATACCCGACAACAGGCAGCGATACCGATATCTCCCATAAACGGCTGATCACCATCTGCTGTATGGTGACCTTCGGCTGCTATTTCACCGTTTCCATGCGGCTCCCGGTGGTTCCCCTTTTCGCTCTGGACCTGGGAATGACGACGGCCCAGGTGGGGTTTGTCAACGCCGCCTTTTATCTGACAGCAGGGCTGTTTTCCCTGCCCTCCGGGATCCTGGCGGATCGTTTCGGCCGAAGACAGGTGGCGCTTACCGGATCCGGCATCCTCTGTGTGGGCATGTTCATGCTTTTTTTCGGAAGTTCATTTATGCAGTTTGCCGGGATTTATCTGCTCCTCGGCGTGGGGATGGCTGCCTTCGGCCCGACCATGATGTCGTGGGTAGCGGCGGTAACCCCCCCAACTTATCTGGGTCGGGCCTACGGTTGGTACACCACGGCCATTTTCTGCGGTCTGGGGCTGGGACCTGCTGCAGGGGGTGCCACGGGTCAGATCCTGGGGCTAAAACCGGTGTTTCTATTGGCTGCCTGCCTGCTAGTATTCAATTTCTTGGCTGTTGGACACTTTCTTCCCTATCGAAAGCATCGCGCTCCCACCCGGGCCGGGCGCGGGATATGGAGAGACAATATCACCGAGATCGCCTTGAATCGGCCCATGGTGGGTTGCTGGGTCATCACTCTCGGCGCAAATATTGTCTCGGGCATGTTTTTCACTTTTATGCCCCTCCATGCCCAAACAAAAGGACTTGTTGTGGGAGAAATCGGGTTGATTTTTTTTGTTCAGGCCCTTTCCAATGCGATTTCGCGCATCCCTTTCGGTGCTTTAAGCGACCGGGTCCATCAACGCAAACATCTCGCCCTTTTAGGCGCCCTGCTGGTCGCGTTCTCCATTGGCAGTTTTTGTGTCGCCACCCGGTTTTTTCACTTTCTTATTCTGGCGCTGGGTCTGGGGGTGAGTATGGCGGTCGCATTTACGGCCATCGGGGCGCTGGTCGCGGAAACCGCCTTGCCGCGGTTTAAGGGTTTGGCCATGGGAGGTTATAACAGCTGCATCTATTTGGGTATGATGACCGGTTCTTTCGGTCTGGGTCCTGTCATTGAACGATCCGGTTTTGCCGAAGGGTTCATCACTACCGGCTTGATGTATCTACCGTTTATTCTGATCTTCGTATGGTTCATGTCGGGATACCGGCAACAGGAAGCGGAAAAGGTAGAGGGTACTCCAGACCGATGATCTTTGAAACCGTGATCAGGGACTCTTTTTTCCGCGGCCGACCCAAACGAGAAGCCAGATGACGGCCACCGGCGCAATCCCTGCATAAACAAAAAGGGACAAATCCTTTTGCCACGGCCGCAAGTAACCGGAAGCGAGGGTCAAGTAGATGACTGAGGCCGCCAGGCCGGCCCTCATTTTCAGGGAGATTCCGGTTTTAGGTGTCGTCGGATTCGTCTCCCTTGGTCTGGGCATGATTCGCGGGATGAAAAAAACCAACAGCACCAATATGACGATCACCAAGATCTCCTGAAGTCCGGACATCCCACCCCCTTTGAAATTTTTGCGTAGGTACCATAAATCACCCCGCAAAACAAGGCAGGCCCCTTGCTGGGGCCTTGGTCCGAAACGGAATTCTAAAAACCGCTTTATAGGTCCAGAACCGTATCGATCAGCCTCCTGGCGATACTGATTTTGGGTGGAATCCGGGGAAGATCGTACTTGGAATACCATGCGGCCTCGACAATCTCGGATTGATCTACACGGATCTCTCCTCCTGCGTAATCCGCGATAAAGCCGATCATAAGGGAGTTGGGGTAGGGCCATGGCTGGCTGTGGAAATAGGATAGGTTTTGGATGGTGATCCCCACCTCTTCATGAACCTCTCTTTTCGCACACGCCTCAAGGGTCTCACCGGGTTCCACAAATCCTGCCAGAACGCTGTAAAAAGGAAGTCTGAATTGTTTGTTTCGGGCCAGCAGGATCCGGTCTTCCCGCAGCACGGCGACAATGACCGCCGGGCTGAGCCGAGGATAGTTCAACAGCCCGCACTGACGGCAGATTTTTGCCCGTTCATCCCTTTTGTCTTGCATGGGATGGCCGCATTTGCCGCAGTAACGATGGGTCCGATCCCAGTCCAGTATCTGATTTGCCAGACCGGCGGTCTCCATCCATCGGTCATCCAACTCTCCAAACAGGGCCCGGACGTTCTTCGTCTCAAAGCCTTCCGGGATTACATCCCCCTGGTTCAGATCGGCAGCGCAGCACAAACGTCCGTCGAGCGTCCCCAGGATATGTTTGCGTTCCGGCAAGAATGGAAGGTGTGCAAGATCCTCCGCCTCCGGTATCCGGGGGCGATTGCCGTTGGTGTTCACCAGGACTCGGCCGTTTTGAAATAGAAACCACGCCGCACACGATGTTTCGTAGTCCGCCGGGTAGAATTCCGGTTTAAAGGGTCTTTCCATCGGGTATTCCCTTCGGTTTATCGCGAGGATCCAGGCGCCACATTTAGTAAAATGCAAAGCACTTATTAGCTTGTTTCGCAAGATATGTCCATGAATCTTGTCGGTTGTTCACCATGCCGCACCTGTCAAATTTCAGAAATGAACCTTTTATAGGTGAATTGAACTTCATGGATAACTGGATGGCGCCTTTTTTATGGTAATCCGAGTTGAATCGGGATATGGGAACCCGGCAGTGCCATGGTTCGAAAAGAGGCGCCCGACTTTGTGATCGATCCATCGGAAAGAGGACAGATTAGGATAAGGTGCGGATCTTGAAATCCACCAGGCTGTACATGGCTCCAATGAAGGGGTTTACCGACTTCATCTTCAGAAACACCTATGCCGAGCATTTTGAAGGTGTCGACCTGGCAATCGCGCCATTTATTGCCAGCAAACGGGATGCCGTAATCAAGCCGGGGTATGTACGGGATCTGATACCGGAAAACAACACCCGGCTACCGGTGATACCCCAAATCCTGAGCAAATCTGCCAAAGACTTTATCCGTTTGGCTGACTGCTTTTCAGATATGGGATATGATGTGATCAATTGGAATCTGGGGTGCCCTTTTCCCACTGTAACCCGGAAAAAACGCGGTTCGGGATTGCTGCCCCATACCGATCGGATCCGCCGTTTCCTTGATACGGCCATACCGGGAATCCGCGGATCGATTTCCATCAAACTCAGACTTGGCTGGGAGCAAACAGAGGAGATCTTCCGACTGATCCCGATTCTCAATCAGTATCCTTTGGAGGAGGTGATTATCCATCCCAGAACCGGTATCCAGCGCTATGGCGGAACCATTGATCTGGAATCGTTTGCGCGTTGTGCCGATCGGATCCGCCATCCGGTGGTCTACAACGGTGATATCCAATCGGTAGCTGATTTTAATCGGCTGTCACAACGTTTTGTTAGGATAAATCGGTGGATGCTGGGCCGCTGGTGCATCGCCGATCCATTTCTGGCGAGTACCATCAAAGGTGGAGGATGTGCTCCCATCGACCGGATATCCAGGCTCAGGCTGTTCCATGAATCCCTGTTTGCGGCCTATCGTTCGGCACTGGATGGTCCGTCCCATCTGCTCAACCGAATGAAGGGGTTTTGGCGGTATATCTCCCTGCCCTTCCGGGATTGCCGGAAATCGATGAAACTGATTTTCAAGTCCACCCACCCGGATCAATATCTTTTCCGTGTCAATCGATTCTTCGACACGAATGCGAACTCCCCGGATCGGGTCAGGGATGCTTAACCGATTGATTACCGGCCCAATTTTCGCGATAACCATTTGAATGGAAGAAACATGGAGACTTGCTTTTGATAATCTTCATACGCCTGGCCGAAATCCGCCAATAATTTCTTCTCCTCCAGAAAACTGCCGATGATGAAATAAAGGGTGATCATCAAACTGGTGATCAGTGACACCGTATTCTGGTCCCGGGTCCAGACAATCATCATCCCCCCAGTATACCACGGGTGGCGCACCATCCCCAACACGCCGGTGGTATCCAGGCTACAGTCATCGGACAACAGGCCGCACCTTTGACCATCCCGTGCCTGCCGGATTCCCATAAGCACCGACAGGTCATATTTTTTGGCTCCAGCGGCGAAAAACCAGAGTGATGCTGTAGCCAATAACACCTGCAGGATGCGGCGATATCCGCTCCACTCAAACAGTGGCTCGCCGGTCAGAGAAAACGAATACGCAACCACAGGGAGCAATGTTGTAAGGGCGGTGAGGTTATAGAAAATCCGATAATACCGGAAAAGACCCCCCAGCTTTTTTCCAAGACATCCTGTAACAGCCGGAGTGATCATGAAGCTGTGAAGAAAACACCACCCGCTCCACAGAAGGATCAGCATGAGATATTGCGTCATCATTCCATTCCGATTCCCTTATTCGTTTCTGTAGAAAAACAGTCAATTTTGTTTGAGTTCAAGGCGGATCAGAGTTTTAACCACAGGCATACATTGCGTATTCCGAGGATTAAAATTTTAATCCAACGCTGAAATCGGGCAAAAGGGGCGGTTTTCTACAGGAACGAATCCACGGTAGGGCGAAGTTTCAGTGATGACCCCGCCAGGGTGCCGATCGCATCTTTGCACGGACCCTAAGACTTTACCCGGGACATGTATTTTCCCGATTCGGTATTGATCCGGATCACCTCTCCGTTTTCAAGATATTCCGGAACCATGAGGGTTTGCCCGTTCTCCAGTGTCGCCGGTTTGTTCCGGTTGGTAGCGGTTGCCCCTTTTACAACCGGTGCAGTCTCGGCAATGGGCATGTCGATGGTTGCTGGCAACTCGATGGCGATAATATGACCGTTTAAAAGGAGCGCGGTGATCCCCTCCAGCCCGTCCGTGAGCCAGGGGGCTTCGGTTTCCAGGCTTTCCACGGTCAGGCT
>Ga0066187_1000055_pt1 | contig 57825 bp, 46 predicted proteins | sample WorMetexBAHAMAS1_FD_58706 | JGI IMG/M metagenome (GOLD analysis project Ga0066187, IMG submission 58706) | Marine gutless worms symbiont microbial communities from Max Planck institute for Marine Microbiology, Germany - Inanidrilus exumae... | ecosystem: Host-associated > Annelida > Digestive...
CTGTATTTCCCATTGGTTATGGGCGGTCGCCAATCGCTTGCTGACCCCCTGAATAGGTACGTGCCCTTTTAGTTACCGTAGATGGACAATAGTCAACTAGTTAAGGGCCTCTTTGGCCCAGCCGACAAGTTCGGTATGACACTGCTCAATCCAGTGCATGAGACGCACACTGTGTTCCAGATATACCAGATATTCTTCCGTCCGCACAGCCCCAATGCGGGCATAATCTGTCATCTCCCAACGAATCAGGTAGAGATTGGCGATGGCCAGCATATCCGCAAAAAACGCTGACTCTTCTTCGGAAACCGGTTCAAGGCCCTTTATCAACCGCATCCGCTCCTGATAGCGCTTTAAGAATATGGCCGCCTTCTCGGGGCGAAAGGCTCCGTCCGATTCTCCACCCCAGTGGGTGCAGCAGTACACCAGGGCCATGCACAGATCGAAGAGGCGCAGATCCATTTTGGCCCAGTCGAAATCGAAGAGGCCCACCACCTCCCGATCTTTCCATTTGAGGTTTCCGGGGTGAAAATCATAGTGGGCGGCCACTTCGGGCAGCCCTTCCAGCAGATCCGGTCCCGGTGATCGACGCCGGATCACAGCCAGCATCTCCCCTATAGACCCACCGCAACAGCGGTAAAACGGATCGGCACGGTTTCCTTTGGCCACCCGTTCCATCTCCCCGGGCAAAAGGGGCAAAAGCGCCTTGATTGGTGGCTCCGCACGCTTGAACGCCCCTGGATCGAAGCCGCAAACCGCATTGTGGTAATCGGCCAAAACCTTTGCGGCATGGGCGAATTCCCGATCTCTCAGTTGGGTCTCGGTCCAGGAGTACCGGTCCTCTCCGGGAAGATACCCGCATACGCACCAGATCACCGCCCCCTCCGTCTCGACGAAGGTGTCCCCCTTTGTGGTTTTGAGGATATCCGCGATGATCTCCATGCCATGCGCCCTGGCATAGCCAACCAGACGGTGTTCGAAACGGATCTCCGAAAGGGTTGTCGTCTCCCGGTATCGACGGACAAGATAGAGGCTCCGGCTGTCAGAAGTATGGGTGACAACACGGAAACTGCGATTGTTGAATCCGCCGTAGATCTCACGAACTTCGGCGACCCGGCCGATATCATAGCGGCTTTCGACAATTTTCCTGATGAGCTTATGCAACCGGCTTTTCCTTTTCGCCACCCCTCTTACATAATTTCGACTCGATGAAAAGTAAAGATCCGATTATCCGTCCGGCAGTAAATCCTTTGCTGCGACCGCTTCGACCCAGCGATCATATGCGGTCAAATTGGCGGTCGTATGGTAATCCACATGATAGTCGCCGCTTGCCACACGGGCGATCACTTCCATCGCCTGACCGTCCCTGGGCAGAAACAGCGGCATGAGGGGTGCCGGCGTTGAATGGGCCTGCAAATACTCCCGCTGCGCCTGGCAATCCACTAAAAATGCCGTTTCGCTGAAAAAATTGAGGTTGTCTAAAACCCCGAAACAATGCCGGGCCTGATGCACGCCGAAATCACACAGAATGCGTCGCCCGCGAGCGCCGTCCGCCGCCGCTTTTTCCCCGGGAATCTTCTCCTCGGTACTCCCGCCGGACTGGACCGTCGGCAGCCCCGTTACCCACATGTTGAGCCGGGCCACCGCCACATTTAAAAGATCCATGGCATCGTGGGAGTAATTCAGGTCGCCGTCGGGACGGGTGGGACAGGGCATACCGCCGAACATGCAAAGCATCCCGGGATTCACCGTCTGGGCGACGGCCAGCATGAACATCACCTCCGCATGGGTGATGACGACCGTCGCCTCCGGCGTCTGGGGGGCCGTACGTCCGGAAAGCGGCATCGTGGTCAGGCGAAGATTATTCCCCGCTTTTGCACTCCGGATCAACGCATCCATCATGTCGTCCATGCAGATCAGCGGCGATTTGACACCGCAGATGGAGTCGTGCCAGTCCTCCCTCCCGGCGAACCACCGGACTGCCGATTCGCCGTCCATGTAGGCGCTGCATGTGATCTTGATGCAGTTGTCGAGCCGGTCCATGATCTGGTTGCACCGCAAGGGATCGCCCTTGTGCACCTTCACCGGCTGGCTCAAAAACCGTACCACGTCCAGGTTCTCTTCCACAATGCCGATCAGGCGTTCCAGCTCTTGGTAGGTCGCCGGCATGGGGTAGGGATCACTTTCTCTGAATAGAAAGGGCGGAATACCGCCAATGCCCAGGGTATTTTGTCCTTCATCCCCGGCAAAACGCTTTTTCGCCGAAGAAAGGCATTGGTCCACCAGCTCCGGCAGCAAATGGATACGCTCGGTGGAGGCATCGTATCCGGCTAGACCGGTGGCCTCCAAAAGAGAGATCACCTGCTGGTTTTTCGTCTCCACGCCCACTTCGGCCAGCACCGCTTTTGTTGTGTCGTGAATCTCTTCATACGCCCGCTTCTCACCGGTGAGCACTTCCCGGGTCTCTTTGGGCGCTTTTGCAATGGCAGCATCGATATCGATCATTTCGGCTTTTCCCAATCCGGTATAGCTGTGTTCTAATAATTTGCCAGTAGGGTTTTGGTTTTTCGACTGTCTATGATGCTCAAGTCACATATTACGTGCATCCTTGACCAATGTGCCTATCGGGGTCGGCGTCGGTATCGGAATCGGGATCGAGTCGCTTCAATGCCCGGTTTATCGATACCGATTCCGATTCCGACCCCGACGCCGATCAAAGATAACATCGTCTAAGGACGGCTTCCAGATAACCGTATTGGGTTCAAATTGTATTTCCTCACTAGAAATCCCATAACCCAAAACTCTCAATTCGAAACCCCTACGCCAATATCTTCACTCGCTCCGGGTCATAAAGCTGCCGATTTTCTTCCAGCCGAGCCTTGTAGACCTTCTGATAGACCTCGATCTCAAAAGGGCCGACATCCTCCATTTCCGCAGGGAGATACCCGTAGCAGATGGTTTTCCCCACGGTGTGACCGTAGCCGGCGCTGGTCGTGGTGCCCACCACCTCACCGTCGTGGATGATCGGTGCGCTGCCCTGCATCATCACCGGATCGTCCGCTTCAAGTGTAAAGGTACAAAGCCGCCATGCCGGTCCCTCCTGCCGGATTTTGGCAAGCGCCGCTTTTCCGATGAAGTCGCTCTTGTCCAAAGCCACGCAGAACCCCAGGCCCGCATCGAAAGGCGTATATTCGGGGGTCAGTTCCGATCCCCAGTCCGCATACCCCTTTTCCAGGTGCATGGAGGAGATCACCCGGTAGCCTGCATTCCGTATCCCAAGATCGCTGCCGGCTTCCCAGAGGGTCTCGTATACATGGCCGGCAAATTCGGACGGAATATACAGCTCATACCCCAACTCCCCCACATAGGTGATTCGAAAAGCAATCACCGGGGCGTAGCCCACCGTAAGTTTCCGGCAGGTCCCGAAGGGAAAGTCATCGGAACTTACATTTTCCGGGGCCACATTTTCAAGCAGCTCGCGGCTGCGGGGGCCGGCCACGTTGATTACCGCATAGGCAGAGGTCACATCCGTCAGGGTCACCGATCCGTCCGCCGGCATATGGTTTTCGATCCACCATCTGGCACGCAAACCGAATGCGGTGCCCACTACGATGAAAAACCGGTTCTTTCCCCGCCGCGCAATGGTCATGTCGCACTCGATCGTACCCCGTTCATTACACATCTGGGTGTAGATCACCTTACCCACCGGTCGATCGATCCGGTTGGCGCACAGGTGTTCCAAGAAGGCAAGGGCGCCCGGTCCCGTCACCTCGAATTTGCAAAAGGAGGACTGATCGATGAGTACCACGTTTTCACGGGCATTCCGGTGCTCCGCTGCCACATGTTCGAACCAGCTGGGGATCTCGAAAGTATGATCATCCGCCGCATCAACGCCTTCAGGGGCAAACCAATTTACACGTTCCCAACCGTATTTAGCGCCATAAACAGCGCCCTTTTCCTTGAGCAGGTGGTAAAGGGGGCTGCGCCTCACGCCGCGGGCCGAGCCGTGCTCCTCGTTTGGCCAGTGGATGGTGTAGTGCTTGCCGTAAAGCTCCCGGGTTCTCAGGACACAGTAGGATCGGCTCCGGTGGTAGGGGCCGAAGCGGCGGATATCCAGCGGCCAGATATCGAGGCTCGGCTCCCCTTCGATGATCCATTCCGCCATCATTTTGCCGGCCCCGCCGCCGGCCGCAATCCCAAACGCATTGAATCCGGCAGCCACGAAACAATTGTCCAGCTCCGGCGCCGGCCCCATGATGGGATCACCGTCCGGGGTGAAGCCTTCCGGTCCGTTGACCAGCCTTGAAATCCCCGCTTCCATTAGGCAGGGTGTCCGGATCATGGCCGGTTCCGACAGGCTTTCGAAATGGTCAAAATCGGGATCCAGGAGCTGGGAGATAAAACCGTTGTCGACGCCGTTTACGGCCCATGGAATCCCATTGCGTTCGTATCCCCCCATCACGAGTCCGCCGACCTCCTCTTTGTAATAAAGCAGGTTGTCCTTGTCTCTCAATGTGGGAAGGTCCGGTGGTACGTCCGGTATCACTTCGGTCACCAGGAATTGGTGCTGAAAGGGCACCAGGGGGATGTTTACCCCCAACATCTGCCCCACCTGCCATCCCCACATTCCGGTGCAGTTCACCACCGTATCGCATTTTATGTCGCCTTTGTCCGTTTTAACGGCGGTGACCCGACGCTTATCGAAATCAAAACCCGTCACCAGGGTGTGCTCGTAGATCTGGCAACCCCGATTCCGGGCGCCCTTGGCCATGGCCTGGGTGATGCCGGCCGGATCGGCCTGACCGTCGGTGGGCATGAAGGCCGCACCGATCACATCAGATGGATCCATAATGGGAAAGAGTGCTTCCGCCTCCTTGGGTGAAATGATGTTCATCTCGAGGCCGAAACTGCGCGCCGTGGTGGCGCCCTTTTTCAGCTCGTACATCCGTTCCGGGGTCTTGGCCAAATGCAAGCATCCCGACATCTTCCAACCGGTGGTGAGACCCGTCTCCGACTCCAGGCGATCATAAAGACTCACACTGTATTGAAGCATCCGGGTGATATTCCGTTCCGCCCTCAGCTGTCCCACCAGTCCGGCCGCGTGCCAGGTGGAACCGCTGGTCAGCTCCCCCTTTTCCACGATCACGACATCCTGCCACCCCATCTTTGTCAGATGATACGCGGTGCTGCAACCCACGATCCCGCCACCGATGATCACTACCCGTGCACTGTTCTGCATCTTCAATTCTCCTATAAAATCGCTTTCGCGATTTTATTCCTTGCGTCTGTACCGCCAAGAATAAAATACGCTTTTTTATTATATCGGGAAAAAGACCTTTTCTGGACTAGCGTGGGTCCGGGCCAGAAATGAGCAGTTTTTTCGTTGAGCAAGGATCGACGGAGGTTTCCGGCGAGGCGTACTGCTGTACGTCGCAGCCGGAAAACCGATGGAGGACACCGCTCAACTGTCCGCCGTAGCCGAACGTGAAAAAGGGCCATTTATGGAAGGACCCAATTATTCCGTTGCCTCATCCACCAGCTCAACCACATCTTTTACGACCATCTCCCCGCCGCAGTCGCTGATGCCGTCGGTGAGCATGGTGATGCAGAAGGGACAGGACGCCGCCGCTGTTTTCGCATCAAGCGCCATCATCTCTTTCGCCCGGGTATGGTTGATCCGACTGCCCAGATTCTCCTCCATAAACATCCTTGCCCCCCCGGCGCCGCAACAAAATCCCTTATCCCCGCTTTTTGTAGGGGATATGGGAGAGGCGTTGTGGCCAAGGAAAGATAGGAGTTTTCGGGGTGCGTCGTAGATCCCGTTCCAACGTCCCAGGTAACAGGAGTCGTGAAAAGCCACGGGACCCACCCCGTTGGCACCGGCCGTCAGCCTCCCCGTTTGGAACAGGTTCAGTAGAAATTCTGTGTGATGCACGACTTCGTATTTCGCCCCGAAATGGGGATATTCATTCTTGATGGTGTTGTAACAGTGGGGGCATCCGGTCAAAATTCGTTTGGGCCGGTATTGGTTGAGGGTTTCGACGTTTTCGGCAATCATCATCTGGGCAAGGTATTCGTTGCCCGCACGCCGCGCCGTATCCCCGTTGCATCCCTCCTCGGGGCCCAGAATCGCGAAATTCACACCAGCCCGATGAAGCACGCGTGCCATGGCTGTTGAGATCCGCTTACCGCGATCGTCAAAAGAACCGGCGCAGCCCACGAACCACAAAATATCCGCTTCGGGGCGGTCCGACATAAGCGGCACTTCCAGGCCACGGCTCCAATCTGCCCGGCTGTCGCTTGAAAACCCCCAGGGATTCGACTGGTTTTCCATATTGGTAAAGGTCTCCTGCATTTCCTGGGGAAAGGCCGCCTCCATCAGGACCTGATGCTTTCGTGCCTCCAGCAAGAGGTCCAGGTGCTGAATATTAACAGGGCAGATATCCTCGCAGGCCCGGCAGGTGGTGCACGACCAGAGCACATCGCCGGTCACGGGCGACCCCTCCCGGATCAGCGGCTTGACCTCTTCCACATACCCGGCCAGAAGGGCATTGGACTGGTCGAACAGATCGTGTTTGAAATCCGACACCACCGCTTTGGGAGACAGGGGTTTTCCCGTGGCCGATGCGGGACACTGCTCCTGGCATCGTCCGCATTCGGTGCACGCATAAAGATCCAGCACGTTTTTCCAGTTCAGGTCCGACACGCTGCCCAGGCCGAAGCTCTCGGCATCCTCATCCTCGATATCCGTTACGATCATCGCTTTTTCACGAGATAGCGGTTTCAGGTAGACGTTGGGAACAGCGGCCAAAAGATGCAGATGTTTGGAGCCGGGGATGTACACCAGAAATCCCAGGATGGTGATCATGTGGACCCAATAGGCGACCTCCAGGCCGACCACCTGCTGCACCTCGGTAAGGGAGTCGAGCCCAAAGAGCGGCACGACCAGGGCCGATATTGTAAAGCACCCGTTGTAGTCGAACCCTTTGGGCGGCATCAACAGGTGAAAAGCGTTGATGAAATGGAAACTGATAATGATCAGGGAGGTAAAAAGGAGAATCAACCGGGCATCCCGTCCGTCGGTAAGATAGTCGGGTGCCAGGATCACCCGCCGAAACAGAGCGTATCCCAGTCCCCCGAGTACCAGAAACGCCAGGATATCTGCTGCGAACAAGTAACCGCGATAAAAAGCAGGGATATAGTCGGCGACATGAAAGAAAGGCAGTACCCCCTGTATCATCAGCTCAAGGCTGTGGGGTTGAACCGCAAGAAACCCGAAGAAGATCAGGGTGTGGGCGATCCCCGGCCCTTTTTTCCGACGCACATTGGCCTGGCCCAGGATGTCCGTAAAAAACACCCGCAGCCGATCTTTTCGACGGTCAGCGGTGACATCGGTCTTCCCCTTCACCGCCTTCATGAGGTCCAGCAGTCGTTTTACGCGAATGGCGAAGATGGAAAAACCACCCGCTATCGCCATGCCCATAAAAAAGATTTTCACGATCTGATACTGTTCCATGCAATACCTCTTTGCGGGTTTTGGGTTACGGGCTTGTCCGCCGCCGGTTTCTGGCGGATTGTACCGAAAGGGAGCTAATCTTTCTGCGCCTTGAGCGCTTCGGTAAGTACCGGCACCACTTCAAACAGATCGGCAACGAGACCGTAGTCGCATTTCCCAAAGATGGGGGCATCCTTGTCGGTGTTGATCCCGACAATCACCTTGGAGGTTTTCATCCCCGCAAAATGCTGTACCGACCCCGATAGGCCGCAGCCGATGTAAAGCTTGGGACTCACCGTTTTACCGGTCTGTCCCACCTGCATGCTGTGGGGGGCGAATCCCGCATCCACCGCTGCGCGGGAGGCCCCCACCGCAGCACCCAATTCTTCTGCACATGTCCTCAAAATGGAAAAATTATCCGCTGAATCCATGGGGCGCCCACCGGTGATGATAATCTCCGCTTCAGTAAGATCCACGGCGCCGATCTGACCCTTTTTCACCTCCAGCACATCGATACGCCCCGGTGCCGCCGCCGCATCAGAAAACGTCACGACCTCCGCCGGCGCCTGAGATTCGGCGGCCTCGAACACATTGGGTCGCAGTCCGCAGACCATCACATCTCCTTTAAGTAAAAGGGTCGCTGTGGTCTTTCCTGAAAAATGACTTTTCTCCACCGTACCGGCAGCGAAATCCACACCCGTGACATCAAGCGATAGTGGCGCATCAAGTGCGCAAGCGCATCGGGCGAGCAGATCCCGTCCCCTTGCGCTGGAAAGCCCCAAAACCGCGGAGAATCCGAACTCCCTGGCCGCAGCAGCCAATGCCATCGCCCGCTCTTCCGGACCTTGTGCCGACAGGGCCACGATCTTCTCCACACCGTACCGCTCCAGTTCCGCCCGATAGGATTCCCCATCGTCCGTGAACAGAAGGGCCGCCACTTTGCCACCGGTCCGCGCCGCTGTGATCACACCGAATCCGGCGGCTTTGATACCGTTTTCATCCAACTCCATCCAAACGCCGATCTCTGACATTTTATCTTCTCCTGTTTCTTTCGGTTGACCGGTCGGTGGGGTGAGTCCGTGACCTGACAACCGGGATTCGTGCAGGTTTTTTTAAAACTGGCTCCATTTAAAACAATTACCCCGCCACCCTGATCAAAGGACCTTGGCCTCCGTCTTGAGTCGTTCCAGCAGTTCATCCACCATCTCGGGGACGGACCCCTCCAGCATGGTGGCCGCACCCCGCTCGGGTATGGCGGAAAGGAAGGTGACGTGGACCGTTTCGGATGGTTCGATACCCAGCCCACTCAGCGACACCTCGGTCAGCGGCTTCTTTTTGGCCTTGAGGATATCCGGCAATTTGGGGTATCGCGGCTCGTTCAATCCTTTGGTAGCCCCAATGACGCACGGCAGAACGATCTCAGAGACCTCCCGGTTTCCCCCTCCCACTTCACTCTCCACCACCGCCTTGTTCTCTTTGAGTGTGAAAGAGACCACTTCATTGACCACCGGCAGGTCGAAGGCGGCGGCCACCCGATAGTGGGTCTGCATTCCCTCGCTGTCCACCGACTGCTTCCCCATGAAAATAAGGTCCGGCACCCCGTCCTGTTCGATGGCGGCTTTAAGCGCCCGGGCCGTGGTAGCGCTGTCCAGAAATTGCGCGTCCGTTGTCACCAGGATCCCCCGGTCAGCCCCCACGGCAAGGGCACTGCGGATGGTGTTGGCCGCGCTCTTGTCTCCCACCGACACCACGACCACCTCCCCGCCCTTTTCCTTGGCGATTTTGACGGCCTCCTCTACCGCATATTCATCATAGGGATTCATGACGAATTTCACCGACGAGTCGTAACCGGCTTCACCGACCACCTTGATGTTGGCTGCGGTATCCGGCACCTGTTTGACGCATGCATAAATCTTCATTGTTCCCATCCTTTTTGATGCCTCGGTTGTTCAAGCAGTTTTATTATTACGTCTTCACTTTATTGTCGAAGGGTCTTCCCCTCGGGGTCATATAATATGCGGCGGGCCACCCGGGCGGGTACCAACTCCCCGAAGATATCCACCTTGAGATTTGTGCCTTCAATGGCCAGATCGGAGGGCAGATAGGCAAAGCCGATGTTTTCCCGTATATAATGGCCATACCCGGCGCTTCTCAACCGGCCGACCACATCCCCCGCTTTTAAGACGGCTTCCCCTCCGTAAAGGGTCAGGTAATCCGAACCGCCGATGACCAGCGTGCACATGCGCTGCTGAATGCCTTGCGCTGTTACCCGCGCGAGCGCTGCTTTCCCGAAAAACTGGACGCCCTTGTCCGGTTTGACACAAAACCCCAATCCGGCTTCGTAAGGCGTTTCGTGGGCAGTCAGATCGCGATTGAACGCCAGATTCCCTTTTTCCAGCCGCAGAGAGTCAACCGCTTTATAGCCGCATGGGATCATATCACAAGGCTCGCCCGCCGACCAAAAAGCATCCCACACCCCCACGGCCAGAGGAGCGGGGATGTAGAATTCCCATCCCAACTCTCCAACATAGGTAACCCGCTGGGCCACTACGGACACACCGTTGATGTTGATGATGCGCGCGGTCATATAAGGAAAGGTCCGGTTCCCGATGTCGTCCGGGGTGACCGCCTGAAGAACCTCCCTTGCGCGGGGGCCCCACATGCCGATCACAGCCAAGTCTTCTGTGGTATCGATGATTTCCACTGAGGACGCATCGCCATTCATATGGGATCGAATCCACCCGATATCCGAATCCACAAATGCGGACCCGCTGACCATCCGGAAGTGATGATCGGATAGGCGGGTAACCATCACGTCCCCCACGATTCCACCGCGGCTATTCAAAAACTGAGTATAGGTGATCGATCCTGCCGGACGGTCGAGGTCACCATCCGTCAGCCGCTGAAGCAAAGAAAGCGCCCCCGGCCCCTTAAGGTCGATCTTGCCGAAGGAGGTCATGTCAACAATCCCGACACGCCGGCGAATGGCAAGGTGTTCCCTTTCCACCATTTTGAAAAAGGGAGGTTTGACCCATCCCCCGTATTCCCGCTGCTCCTCACCGGCCCGCCGCCAGGGTTTATCCGGGGCAAAATAGTTGGCCCGCTCCCAACCATTTTTCGTCCCGAAAACAGCTCCCAGTTCCTGGAGCCGATGATGGAAAGGACTGATGCGCCGCGGGCGACCCGACGTGTCTTCATCCCCTGGATATCGTGTCCGATAATAGTACTTGTAGCACTCCCGCGCGCACTCGGCGGCATAGTGGGGATCCGCATAATGACGCCCGAACCGCCATGCACGATAGGAATAGACATCCCACTCCGTGTCTCCCTCGATCATCCATTCGGCGAGGGTTTTGCCGATGCCGCCACCGCCACCGAACCCCTGCATGGATGATGCGCATGCCAACCAGTATCCTGTTATACCCGGCCATGGACCCAGCAAAGGACCTGCATCGGGTGAAAAGGCGTCCGGATGAGCCACCAGACGAATGATCCCCGCATCGGCCAGGAAAGGAAACCGTTTTATGGTGTCCTCAAGCATGGGGGCAAAACGATCGATATCATTGGGCACGTCAGCACTCCCGTGCTCCCACGGAACACCGTCCACCCAACAGGCCGGTGGTTTTTTCTCCCATCCCCCCACCAGATATCCGCCCCCTTCCGGGCGGCAGTAGACGAGTCTACCGTAATCACGAAAAATGGGGCTGTCCCCGGGAATTTTATGACCTGGCACCGGTTCGAGGGCGATGTGCTGGTGCACCACCGGCGTAGAAGGAATCGAAACCCCCGCCATGGAAGCCACCTGTCCCCCCCAGATACCGGCGGCATTGACGACGTGCTCGCATCGGATGCCCCCTTGGGTCGTCCGGACCCCTGTGATCTCTTTGCCGGCAGTCAAGTCGATGCCGGTTACCCGCGTCCCCGTGTAGATTTCCGCGCCCAGTTCTCTCGCCGCACTGGCGATGGTATGGGTTGCCAGGTGAGGGTCCAGGCACCCGTCATTGGGGAGATAAAATCCACCGTAAAGGTTCTCCCTGCTCATCCAGGGAAGAATTTTTCTGGCTTCCCCGGGTGAGAGCGTCTCCACGACCAAGCCAATGCCCCTGGCCTTGCTGATTTCCCTTTGGATTGTTTTATACTGCTCGGCATCCGAGGCGATGCGAATACTGCCCACCCGGTCATAAATGTTCAGGTTGCCGTAGAACTCCAGGCTGTACTTGCGCATCCGCATGATCGTAGGCGATGTATTGAACTGGGTCAATGTGCCGGCTGCATGGCATGTGGCGCCGCTGGTCAGCTCTCCTTTTTCAACCAGTACAACATCGGACCATCCGGCCTTGGCCAGGTGATACAACACGCTGCAGCCATTGATGCCGCCGCCAATCACAACGACTCTTGCCTGATCTTTCAACTTGAAAAGACTCCTTTACCGCTGTACAGCCGTTGTGGGCCAGGCCCTATCCCCAAGTCCGGAGGCGGCCTTTTCGTCATATGCCGCCTTCCGGTTCGTGCAGTTTTCCCTCGGGCACAATCGGCAGCTATAAAACTTCCCTTCCGTGGGAAAGAAAATCCCCGATTCTGACTTAGTGGGAACCATGAGAAAAACGTCCGTCAGGCTCACGCCGATGGCCCTTTTGACATCACCGATCACCGAAAACAGCGGCGCCTGCTCCTCCACCGGCCACTCTTCAAGGGATCCCGGCGCCATGCTGGACAAGCAGGGGACATCATAACGGTTGCTGAGATGATCCTCCAGCCTGCCTTGCAGAACGGACAGGGCCGAGTTGCCGATGAAATCGAGATAATACTGCTCGAGAATATCGCCGCATGACCGGATCCTTCTTTCCAACCTGTCACCGATGGTGACCACATATGGAAACACCCGCCCTTTGGGATCCACCTGCTTTTTTAAAATTTGGCTGTTGAAAAGAATCTCATTTACTTTCACACCCTGGGGGTGCTGTGCCGTCACTTCCGATACGCGATACACCGCTTTGGGTTCCATCAGGGGCCACACCTGGTCGATGAGACGGCAAACCCGTTCCCACTCCGCATCTTTTGAAAGGTGCAGCCCCTTTCGAATCGTATCGAGATCGGGGCTGATTTTTATGGCGTCGAGGACTTTCATCGATCTCTCCGGTAGCTCTTCCCTGGTGGACCCAATCTCTGCAGGTTTCATATTCAGGAAGGATGGATCTTGAGCCCCATCTCTTTGAATTCGGCATGCACCGCGTCCTGAATTTCAAGGTACTCCTTGTTGATGATCTTCTTTGTTTTCAAATCGTAGACCTGATGGTACCTGAATCCGGGCGTTGGATCCTTGATCCGTTTTTCATACTTCTCAAAACATTGCCGCGCCAAGGGGTCGGCCTCCTTGCGCGAAAATTTGGCAGCGGCAAGTCCCAGCTCTGCATGGAATTGATGGTCCTTTGGCAGCAGCGAATCCGGCTCCACCGATTTGGATGGATGGCCGGAAAAGATATTGCCGCCGGCGGGTACAACGGCCAGCATGTAGGCGGCCATCTCGTGATGGTACATGGGTGTTCCGGCGCCCCCGCCGAGATAGGGTAGATTGACCACCGGGTATCGCATATTTCTGGCATTGGCCTGATTGGACATGCCGATGGCCCACAGCAGCGGCTTGGTGGTGGACATGCGCAGGTTCTGATGAAGCGGGGCATTGTAATGGTAGCTACCCCGGTAGATGAGATTACCCATGATCAGGTAGCTGGTGGCCAAAACCGCCACGCCTTCCGCCCCGCCGGCATACCCGCCGAACAGAGGCGTTGATGTGGAACCGATATTCGCACTGATGCTGTTGAAGTATGCGACCTTCTGAAGCGCTTCATAGTTGACCATCATCTCGGACAGAAAATCGATGAGAAAACCATCGCTGGTGCGAAGGCCGAACTGGGGGGAAGCCGCAGCGATCATGGAAACCGAGTTGGATGCGGCGGATATGCCGTTGATGATGGGCAGCCCGGCCCGGCCGGACCGACGGATCCCCTCTCTTGCCAGGATCACGGTTTTGATGGCCGACAGCAGTTCCTGGGGGGATCGGACCCGTGCATCCTTGCCACGCAGATGGAGGATGGACGGGACACTGACCGAATCGACGATCTGGATGCTGGCCAACCCCTCCACTGTGTCGAGGTAGATCTGCTCATCAGTGGTATAGATGCCGCTGCCCACATGTATCCAGGGAACGGAATCCTCATCCACACCGCGACCGAACATGGTTTTGGCCTCCCTCCCTTCACCGAATCGGGTGGCTTTAGGCGCCTGCTCTGCCGCGGTCAGGGCTTCGTCACGGGTGAACTGCATCACCCGGTTGGTGTCGGGGCAGTAGGCCCCGGCCTCGGCGATGAGATCCAAGGCTGCCTGGAACACGCGGTCTGCCAGATCGTCGTCCGAATTGACGATGGTTTCACGGTCCCATTTGATTTTATAGCGGTCAATAATCTTTGCGAGTTTCGGAACGAAATGGTTCATATAGTAATCGGTATCCGGTATCAAAAGACCGTCATCCGCCCTCTCGAAAACATCAATCAGATCCAGCATGTCCACTCCTTTTGCCTTCGGGGGCGGTTTTCCGCTGTCGGAATTAAACAACCGCCCACCTCATCGATGATTATTACGGCAACGTATGACTACGCCACAAAGGTTTTGGCCAGTTCAACAGCCCCGTATGCGTTTTCTGCGTACCCGTCGGCACCGATCTCGTCAGCCCAGGACTGGGTGACAGCACCGCCGCCGAGAAACACCTTGTACTTTTCTCGCTTTCCCTGCCCTTGAAGTGCTTCGATCACATCTTTCTGCCCCACCAGGGTGGTGGTGAGCAGGGCGGAAAGTGCGATCATATCGGCCTTGACCTCATCCGCCTTAAGGATGAAGGCAAAGGGGTCCACATCCACTCCCAGGTCGTGGACATCGAAACCGGAGGTTTCCAGTAGCAGTTTAACGATGTTTTTACCGATGTAGTGCATGTCCCCTTTCACCGTCCCGATCACGACGGTGCCCTTTTTCTGGACATCGGTTCCCATCTCCTGGATCCTGGGCTGCAGCAGTTCCATCGCCCCCTGAAAGATCTGGGCCGACTTCATCAATTCAGGCAGAAAGATCTCTTCGTTCTCGAACATCTCTCCGATGGTGCCAAGGCCCGGCAGCAAAGCCTTTTCGATTACGTCCAGCGGCAGGGTACCGGCGGCCAGAGCGTCCCCGGTAAGGGCCACGACATCATCCTTGTCCAATGCGATCATCGCCGCCTTGAGTCGTTCCATAAGCTCACTGCTTTCCATTTAAAGCTCCTTTCATAAAGGGTGCAAATCGGCAGTTGCCGAAGCATCCGTCCGTCTACAGTTCAAATCTCTTGCCGCGATATGCCGAAAGATAATCGGAGCAAAATTCGTCGCGGCCGGCAAGGGTCTCCGCGGCGATGAGATTGGCCATCATCCGTCGATCCATTGGATCGACGATGAGACCGTCCAGGCCCCGGGAGACCGCCATAACGGCAAATGTCTGATTCATGAATTGACGCATGGGAAGTCCGTAGGAAATATTGGACAGACCGCAGATGGTATGGACCCCCTTAAACTCCGTCATGATCGCTTCAACTGCGTCGAGAAATTCAACACCGAAATCATCTTTCGTGGAGATCGGCTGTACCAGGGGATCCACGTATATGTTATGAAGCGGAACGTTGTGATTCACCAGCCCGTTGATCAGCCGGTCGGCGATCTTCAACCGGTCCTCTGCAGTTTCCGGCATCCCCTCATCGCTCATGCACAGCGCCACGACTTTAAAATCCGTACCGGCCACCAGCGTCATAATGCTGTCGTAACGTGCCTGCTCCAAAGAAATGGAATTGATCATCGGATTCCCCTGGTGGACGGTCAAAGCCGCCTCGATGACCTTGGGATCCGGACTGTCGATGCAGCAGGGGGCCGTCACCGCCCCCTGCACCGTGGCGACGAGCCATTTCATATATTCCGCTTCCTTCTTGACGAAGATTCCGGCGTTGACGTCGATATAATCCGCACCGGCCTCTTTTTGACTGCGGGCCGTTTGTGCGACAAGATCCGCATCCTGGGCCTCAATGGCGTTTCCCATCTTCTTCCTGCTGGCATTGATGAGTTCACCGACGATAATCATTCTGTATTTCCTCCTTCAATTCAGTTGGTTACCCTCTGCTGCCGCAGTGGGTTTGATAGCCGACGAAAAACATCGGAAACGTTTGCCATCCTGGGGGCATCCCTCAACGCTATCCCACCTTCCATCCGGAAGTTCCCGAAACGAGATTTTGAAACCGATTCCGAATACGATCGTCCAGATCGGATGAAAAAAGGGCGGGGTTTTCCTGCTTCAGAATTTTTTCAACTAAAGAAAGTGCACGGGCATTTGCATCGGGCCGGCCGGCATCTTCCCACGCACTGCGCATTTCGCGTGTGGCCACTTCCGGTGTCAAGGCGGAGCGGCGCATGTGATAAAGGGTGTGATCGAGCTCGAGGTAGCTGCCTCCTGGCCCTGCTTCTGCGATGGCATCCAATGCCAGATGCGCCTCGGAAAATTCCAGGCCGCGTTTGAGCCGCTTTAACATTAATGCCATCTCACCATCGATCACCGCTTTGGCAAAATCAAAAGCCATCAGACTGCTCAATAGCCCTCCGGTGTTGAACATATGGGTACGGCCCAGCATGGCGGCAGTCATATTGATCCCGGTTTCATACCCCGATTGGGCGTCGTTGCCGTGGGCTCCGGTCAATCCGATGTATCCCCCCGACGGAACCTTGTAAAATCCGGCCATCTGGCTGTGGCCCATCATCAGTATGCCGGATTCGACCCCGCCCGGTGCATAGCCGCCGGACCGCATATCCGCCACGGTGGGGATCGCGGCATAAATGTTGGGGCTTCCTGGCCTTATCATCTGTTTTAATAGGGCCACAGTCAGAAATTCGGCGTTGCCCAACACAAGCGCCCCCAAAAGGGTCATGGGGGCGGTCATCCCCGCATTGGGGGGAACCGTTGCATAGCAGGGCAATCCGCGCTCGGTAAGATATATGATCGCTTCGGTGGATTCGACATCGAGTGTCAGCGGGCTCACGGCCGCACAGCAATGATGGGTGATGAGCGGTCTCTCCTGGTATGCGGCTTCACCGCCGGCCACGATCGCCCCCAGTTCAAGCACCTTTTTAAGCTCTTTCATATTCGGTGTATTTCCCCGGACGGGTTTGGCGCAGTTCTTCAGCGCCGGATAAAACCGCGCCAGGCTGAAATGTCCGTCGGGCGCATCACACGCCAGGGTGGAGGTGGAAAACACGTCATACCCGTCGAGCATATTGACCAGGTGGGAGATATTGGCCATATCGGCGGATGTGGCCCGCCTCAGTTCGCCGTTGACGGGATCGACAACGTCGGGGGCAGAACTGGCCGTCACCATCACGGGTCCGTCTTCCGGGATGGTTTTATCCCGCTCAGGATCCCGCCCCCGAAATGTAAAACTGGAAACGAAGGACTGCCGGTGTTCCTCTACAATTCTCGGCGGAAACGTCACCAGAGGGGAGGTATTGTCAACGCGGCACCCGTGCCGGTAAAAAATGGCCCGCGCTTTTTCGTTGTGAACCTTGACACCGGTTTTATCGAGCACTTCCAGAGAGGCTTCATGGACCCTTGAGAGCTGCGATTCGGTTAACAATCCGGCATACTGCATGGGATCGTCGTTCCTTTCAAAAATACCCTTATTTACGAGGGCGATGCAGTGCTGCGCCTAAAGAAGGCTCCCTGCTGGACATCTCACGCAATGAGCACTTCAACATTCAGCATTTCCAGATCCTTTTTGAAATCAAATGGAATACCCCGATTGGTGATCAACACATCGATATGTTTCAGCGGTGCAATGGACATCTCCGCCACCAGTCCGAATTTGGTATGGTCCGCAAGGGCGACGACTTTTCCGCGGGTGTGGCGGATCATGCAGCGCTCTATGACCGCAATCTCCATGTTGGGGGTCGTCAGGCCCGCATTGAGGCTCAACCCGTCCGCTCCTATGAAAACCTTGGTAGCATGGATCTGCCGAATCATTTCCATGGTCAGTGGACCGGCCACCGAGTGGGTGGCGGGATTATAGGTACCGGGCAGCAGCACGAGTTCGGCCACTTTGTCTTCGATCTCAGTCGTTACCCCGAGATTGTTGGTGTAAACGGTAAAGGGCATTCCCGGTTCGGCATAGCCGACCATCCGGGAAGCGGTGACACCCTCCCCTATATAAAGGGTGTCGTGGGGCTCGATTATAGCGGCGGCCCGTCTGGCGATACTCTGCTTTTCCTCTGGATTTTCAGCGATGCTGCTTTGATAGTGGAATTTTCCCGCCAGACGCTCCTGACGGAATACGGCCCCCCCATGGGTTCGTTCCACCAGACCCTGCTGTTCAAGCGCATCGAAATCCCGACGTATTGTCATTTCCGAAACATTGAGCAGATCGCTCAGGCTGGAGCTCCGGACCGTGAACTCTTCCCTCAGGATTTCGAGTATCTTCTGCTGTCTTTCTGCGGGCAGCAAACTTTCCATAATGCCTTCCGACTTACTTCTGGGCATGTTTAAGTTTGTTAAAAACGCTCTTTATGTTTGTTCGTTTTTGTTGTCAAGTGTTTATTTCAAATAATCTTTCATTCATCCCTTCAGATATCATCAGTGGGGGTTCGGATGGGGCGGGTTCGTTTTACATCTACCCCTATAATATTTGCAACTTATTGTATTTTATTTTAATACAGATGATACAGTTTTTACATGAAGGGGATTTACGCCTTTCATAGGCGCATCCATTTGAAATGAATCTCATTCATTTTTAATCAAAACCTAACACTATTTTAACAAATATAATAAATTAAACTTACCATTGACAATATCCATTTTATTTAATACGTTCAGTACGTATTGAACATATTAAACCAAAAGGAGGGTACCATGGCCGGAACCATCGAAGATATTCGCAACGACCTGATCAGCGTCATCGGGGAAAAGGCTGAAAAATTCGGGTTCTCCCGCATCGCCGGGCAGTTGGAGGGGCTTTTGCTTTTCACAAGAGAACCCATGTCCCTGGATGAAATGGCTGAAAGACTGGAGGTTTCAAAGGCATCGGTCTCCACCAACATCCGCTTGCTGGAACGGTGGAAGGTGGTTCGCAAAGTGTATCACCGGGGTGAGCGAAAGAATTATTACCGAATCCGCGGCAGCATCTGGGAGATCGAGACCGAAATCATGTCCACCATCGCTCGGGACGAGATTGATCGCGTCAAGCGCATCATGTCCCGCAGCGAAGACAATCTGGCAAAGATCGATGGAACCCATAACGCGCAAGGAGAAGATATTGCTTTTTTGCAGGAGCGATTTGCCGAAATCCGAGAATACATCGAATCGGCGGAACACGTGCTCAATCTGCTGCTCAAGCAGGGGGAGGTGACGCCTGCGGTCGTCAAGAAAATCACCATTTCCTGAAAAAGGGGACGCGATGCGGATCATTCTGTTTACCGGAAAAGGGGGGGTTGGAAAATCAACCAACGCCTGTGCCACGGCTGCCATAACGTCTGCCGAAGGCCACAAGACATTACTGGTCAGCTCCGACCTGGCCCATAACCTCGGCGATATCCTGGATGTGTCGACCGGTTCCGAATGCCGGGCTCTGTCCGACAACCTCACCATCCTGGAGGTGGACATATTGGAGGAGATCAAGTCGAACTGGCATTCCATCCAGCGATATATGGTGGATTTTTTCACCTACCTTGAAGTGGAAGGGGTGGTCGCGGAAGAGATCGCATTGATCCCCGGCCTGGACGCCCTGTTCCTTTTGACCCGGATACTACGGGAGATCGAAAGCGGCCGTTACGAGGTGATCGTAATCGATTGTGCTCCCACTGCAGGTTCCCTGAGGCTGCTCACCCTGACAGACTCCTCCAGCAGCAAGATGAACCGCCTGATCCAGGTGGAGCGCCAGATCCTGAAGCTGGTGCGGCCTTTCGGAAAGCGCATCAAATCCATCAAAACGATTATCCCAGAAGATGCGCTCTATGTGACCTTCGGCCACATCATTGAAGATATCGGCCGCCTGGGTGTACTTTTGCGCGATCCTGATATTTCATCGGTGCGCCTGGTGCTCAATCCGGATAAGATCGCCATTGCAGAATCGAAACGGGCTTACACCTACTTTTCACTCTTCGGTTTCCCGGTGGACGCCGTTTTCGTCAACAAATTGCTGCCACCGGAATTGGCGACAGGATACTTTGAAAAATGGTGCCGGCTTCAGCAAGAGCAGATGCGTCTCATCGAAAGGTCGTTTTTGAGCACCCGGATCGTCCCCATTCCCCATTACCCAAAAGAACCTTTGGGCATGGCCAGTCTCGAAAAGATGGGTCGTGATATTTACGGGAAATTGGACCCGGCGGGCGTGCTCTCGTCGGTCAATACCGTGGCCTTCAGCAAGCGGGACGGGGGTACGGTACTCTCCATCCGCCTGCCCGGTATCGAAAAATCCTCACTGGATATTGGCCGAAAGGAGAACGAGCTTTTAATCAATGCCGGGGGATACACACGGGTGTTCTGTCTTCCCGATACCCTAGCGAACGTCGACGTGGCATCGGCAACATATGAAAAGGACCGTCTTAAAATCATCTTTGGCGGCGACACGGCATGATTCGGAGATATAAAATCGGCCGTTCAACTCCCGGCACTGTCGAGAACCCTTCGAATGGTATGGGCCATCTCATTTAGCACGATGGGTTTCATGATAAAGGCCTTGATGCCGATCCTTTTCGCCTGGTTCTCCGTCATCAATTCGCTGTACCCGGTGCACAGGATGATGGGTATGTCGGAGCGAATCCGCATGATCTCCTTTGCCAGTTTTTCTCCGGTCAATTGGGGCATGGTCATGTCGGTAATGACCAGGTCAAAATCTCCGGGACGCTTCCGAAACAGGTCCAGCGCTTCAACACTGCTGGTATTCGAGGTCACGCTGTAGCCGAAACGGGTCAGTATTTGCTGGCCCAGGTCGACCTGCAACTCCTCATCGTCAACGAAAAGAATGCGCTCGCTTCCGTAAGGCACCTTTTCATCGGATACATGCTGGGCCGACATTTCCGCTTCGATGGCAGGAATGAAAATATCGAAGATGCTGCCCTTTCCGGGCTTGCTGTCCACAACGACTTTCCCTCCGTAGCTTTCCACGATGCCGTGAACCACCGACAACCCCATCCCCGTTCCTTTTCCCTTCTCCTTGGTCGTAAAAAATGGATCGAAGATCCGCTCGACGATGTCGGCTGTCATCCCCTGGCCGGTGTCGCCCACCGTGAGCCGAACGTAGGGACCGGGCTCCAGACGACCGTAGGGCTCCACCGGCGTCTCTCCGACATCGACATCGCACAGCGACACCTCCAGCCTCCCGCCGTTCTTCTGCATGGCGTTTTCCGCATTGGTGCACAGGTTCATGATGATCTGGTGGATCTGCGTGGGGTCCGCCATCACAGCCGAGTTTGAGATAAGGTGCTGTTTGATATCAATGGTGGTGGGAATCGTCGCGCGAAGCAGTGTCAGCGCCTCTTCTGCAATGAGCTTTACCTGCACCGGTTTGGGCTCAAGCTCTCCCTGACGGCTGAATGCCAAAATCTGTTGGACGAGGTTTTTGGCCCGGTCCCCGGCGTTGAGCACCTTCTGCAGGTTCTGCGACAGGTGGGATCCTTTTTCTACGCTGCCGGCACAAATCTCAGTGAATCCGATGATGGCAGATAAAATGTTATTGAAATCGTGGGCGATCCCGCCTGCCAGGGTGCCGATGGCTTCCATTTTCTGAACCTGGACAAGCTGTTTTTCCAACCGTTTCCGATCGGTGATATCCCGGAGTGTAATGACGCTGCCCACGGGCACCCCCCGGTTATCACGCTGGATGGCAGCGCTCATGCTGATTTCGACGAGCTTGCCGGCTTTTGACAGGCGCTGGGTCTCGAATCCGGCAAAGCTTTCCCCGCGTTTGACCTTGTTGATCATGGTCGATGTTGCCGGCCACTGGCTCTCCGGCACATAATCGATCTTCTTGTCCGTAAGATCGGCCAGGGACCATCCGAAAACATTGGTGAACGCCGGGTTGACATAGGTCACCCTTCCTTGGATGTCATAGGCGACAATGGGGTCGGGGGAGGCCTCCAGAACGGCACGATACCGCTCTTCGCTCTCACGCAATGCAATTTCATCCTTTTTACGCTGGGTGATATCCCGGCAAACACTCACGATACCGTAGGGCGCACCGGCCTTGTCACGAAGCACGTCTCCGTTGACCTCGAACAGCCGTTTGCTGCCATCTTTCATCAGAAGGTGATACTCCCGGGGTCCCAGGCGGCCCTCCAGCATCAAACGGGTGTTTTCAGCCAGCCTTTCATGATCTTCCGGTGCAACAAAAGAGAGCATGTGTTGCCCTTCTATCTCCTCTTTTGCATACCCGCTGGTTTGCAGCGCGATGTCATTGACAAATAGGATGTTCCCGTTCTCATCGGTTCTCACCACGATGTCGGGGATCGCCGCGATGAGGGTGGTGTACAACTCCTCGCTCTCCTGCAGCCCCTTTTCCGTTTTCCGCCGCTCCGTGATATCGATCAGGGAGGCGATACTCTTCTGGGTTCCCGGGATAACGGCCACGGTGTTAACGACGTGCTTGACCCTACCGTTGTTGTCGACAAATCCGAACTCATATCGACGAGGTGCGCTGCCGGTCTGTTTTCTCCGGTCGGTATGGTATTGCTTCATTCTGCCGAGTTCTTCCGGAAGGACGAATTCGGTCCATTTTCTTTTACCCTCGATCTCTGTTCGAGGCAGGGCGCATAAGTGTTCGAACTCGGCATTGGCCATGGAGATGGTGGCATCCTCCTCTAGGATAACCGCTGCCGTTCCGGTGTTCTCCCACATGCTGCGGTACCTGGCCTCACTCTGCTGGAGTGCGGCTTCGGCTTTTTTGCGTTGGGTAATATCGGTGACGATGGCGATGAGACATGCCTCCCCCTTGTATTCCACCGGTTTTGCGGACACCTCCGTATCGATGATGGTACCGTCTTTTCTTCGATATTTAAGGGGAAGATTGTGGACGACCCCATCGGAAAGCAGCTGCTGTATCAACGTATTCCGGTCCGCCGGATTGGGAAAAAGGTTCAGGTCGAAGGCGGTTTTCCCGATCGCCTCCTGTTTGGTATACCCCACGACACGACGAAAATAATCGTTCACCTCCAGAAACAATCCGTCCGACACCCGGGAGATGGAGATAAAATTGGGGGTCGTTTCCACAATCGTTCGGTATCTTTTTTCCCTTTCCATCAACCGGCGGTAGCTCAGGTGGCGATGTAGCCCGGATTCGATCCTTTCCCCGGTTTCCCGGAACAGCTCGATATCGGTGGCGTCCCAACCGGTCGACGATGCGCTCCGGCACACTCCGAAGATCCACGGTTTTCCGGTTTTGGGGTACAATACATCCGTGAGGGAGGCATCGGAGACAAGGGATCTGGCCGCGCGGGGGCCGGAAATGCCATCCCCGGGAAAACATACCAGGGGTTCCTTTAAATCGAGCATCATCAAAAAACCGTCGGCCAACTCCGAAGTAAGCGCCTTACCCGGTTCGGGCAAAGGCGCTCCCCGAAAGCCCGTCCCTGTGGACGCCACGGAGATCTCCACATGTGCCGCTTCAGGATCGCAGGGGCACAGCAGCCAGGCACGATCGCATTTCGTCACGGACCGCGCAATTTCAAGCGCATCCCTCATCATCTGGTCCAGGTTGTCGGCCTTGCGGAGGGTTCGTTCCAACCGGTCCATGGCTTGATAGAAATATAGCTGTTCGTTTTCTTCTGAAATTCCCATGCTCCGCATCCTTTACCATCGGATGTGAAAGGATATCATCCAGAACCGATGGTCTGCTTCGTAAACAACAATAACGGATCGCCTGATTCGATCCTACCAACTTGATCCGTTAAACACAAAACCTTTTGAAATAAAAAGGCATCAAACCAAAATCGCGCAGGGCAGTCGGAAAGGGATCTCAGTTCTCGTAACCACTGCCAATGGCAGAAAAAGGGAGGTCCAGGCCCAGGTCCGGCACCTGTTTACCAATCCAGGCGGTAAAGGTGTTGCTGTTGGGTCCGGGAAAGGCGCGGTAGGTCGTTTTCCAGGGATAGGAAAGGGCGGCCAAGTGGACGGCATCGATAAGGTTGTCCACATGCGGTCCCTGATGTGCTTTCAGAAGTCGTGGCTTTTCGCCGTACCAGTAGCGATCGGGAATATCCCTTGCGATCCGAAGGACCGATTGCCCGCCGTATCGGCGCCATCCGACCACGTCGTACACCGTATAAGCCCCTTCACCTGTCCTTTTGGCGGCGATCCAGGTGTGGATGGCAAACCAGCCGCGCCAGCCCCAGGCCCTGGCGCCGTAGATGTGCAAAACAGCCTCATGGGTGTCTGACGGCAATGGTGCAACGCCGGCGGATTCACGGCTGGCCGTACGCCAGTCCTTGCCGAAAAAGCAACCGGTACCCGTCAACAAAATAATGGCCAAAATCAATACCCGCTCTGAGAATCTCATATATTAAAGGTGATTCGCATCCCAATGGATGTCAACTTTTCCTGATTTTTCTCGTCTTTCCGGAAATTGCACATCGCAGGTCGGAATGAAGCAAAGCGGTGGCTCACGGTTTGACTGTGGTATGGTAAAAACCGTCTTTTCGCTGGACGGTGCCTCGATCCAGAAGGGATTGCATCACCTCTTGGTACTTGGCCTCGTACCCGCCATTAAAATAGAGCTTGACTGTTTCCGGGTACCAGTGGGTCTCCATTAAACTCTCGAAAAACCGATCCTCTCGAATTTGCCCTTTCATGAGAAGGGTGTACACCATGATCTTTTTGATCAGGTCTCCGCCCACGAGCCCCCGATCCATCAGATACTGCTGCATTTTATCTTTTTGCTTAGCAAGGGCATTTCCCATATCGCCAAACGGCCTTCCATGACCGGGGTATACCGCTTCCACCTCAAGGGACTCGATCTTTTCAAAGGATTTCAGCATCTGAAAGAGGGCGGCACTACCCTCGATACGGAGCGTCATGACGGCGCTGCCATTTTCCCACAAGGTATCGGATGAGATCAGAATTTTGTTCCGGCGATGGTAGAGAACAATGCCGTCAGAGGCATGCCCGGGGGTATGGATCACATCGAATTGGTGAGGGCCGATGTCGACGGTGTCCCCGTCATGCAGGCTTTGGGTGCATGTGAAAAAGTCTGCCTCCTGATCATAGTACCGCCACCAAGTGGACCAGTCGTCCCGCGTGTCGATAAAGTGTTTGCCGATTTTATGCAGTGCGATGCCACACCCTGATCTTTCCTGAATGATGCGGTTGCCGCCGATATGGTCGCAGTGGGTGTGGGTGTTGACGATCAGAGACACATGGGACAGGTTCACGCCCAACCCTGAGATCACCCTTTCCGTTTCCGGAAAATCGGAGACATATCCCGTATCGATGAGGATCGGAGCGTCGGAGCGGTACACGAAGTGGTTTCCATTAAGATACCCCCTCTCGATGAAAAAAAGATCGTCTAATATTTCAATCGCAGCCACACGAACCCCGTTATCAAGATTTTGCCGTTCGGGCATTTTTCATTGCGATTCGCACATTCCGCTGAAAAAACCGATAGGGTATATCGGTGCTTAGCCCACCTAACCGTTCTTTGTAGCGTTCTTGTGACAATTCAGCCAAACGGGAAAGGTGAAAAAATGAGGTCCAGTCTTGGATGTCGATTGGAAAAGAAAGCGTCCTTTTCGTTCCAAGCGGTCGGTTGAGATGTTTATGATTCCAGGGGCAGACATCCTGGCAGATCTCACAATCCCCCACCCTGTTTTCCATGGTTGCCCGCGCATTCTCCGGCAATTCGTCACTTTGCAGCATATAGGACAGGCAGCGATTTCGATTCAGGACATAGGGGGTTTCCAATGCTCCCATGGGACACGCATCCCGGCATTTATCGCATTTCAGGCAACGGTCTTTTTCTGCTCGGGTGTTGTGTTCGAAATCGGCGTTGGTGATCACACCGCCAAGGGCCAGGAAGGTGCCGTATGTTTTCGATATGAGCAGAGAGTGTTTGCCCTGCCAACCCAAACCGGCCCGCACTGCTGCGAGTTTCAAGGGCAACACGGAGGTCATTTCACTGGCGCTGTCACACACCACCGCCCGGTAACCTTCTTCTTTCAACAATCGGGCGATGGGCGCCATCGGTTTTACGACATCCAAAAAAAATCCGGATAGATAAAGCCGGCTGGTCCTCCCATACCAGGGGTCATCCCAGACGGGAAGGGTTATACCGCCGATGTAGATTCCGGCGACAATGATGCTCCTGGCATCGGGAACCGTCATTTTGGGATCTCTTCGCAAGGAGTTGCCGATGGCGTAATCGATAAATGCGGAGGCATCGGCATACCCCATGACATCGATTCCGGCAGAATCGGCCAGTTGACTGATTTTTTGCCTCAATGACTTTTTTCCCAAGGATTCCATAAATTCAGAAAACGGCACCGGAAGCCAGGCGCTCCTTTAAACCGCCGATAATCAATTCACTGCGATGTGGCAACGATAGCAGATGGCCGTCGGGTTGTCCAATCCGAGAGCCGGGCAACTGAGGGATGCCTCTCTCTTGTAGAGGCCGAAATGAAGTGGGATACAAAACCATAATATGTTCAGCCCGAACAGGACTTAAACAAGAATCTAACCTCAGCCTAACGAAAACGACATAAGCTCATTCCTATTTTTCGATTTACTCATTTTGCGCGAGGCGAATTCATCATTATCGACGGCAGCCCCACCAAATGGAGATCAATGCCATGCCGCTGAAAAAACCCAATCCATCGGATGCCGGTCTTCCGGTCTCGAGGCGAGAAATGCTGAGCTACCTATGGTTGTCAGCTCTCGGCATCCTGACGGTCCAGGTGTTCGGAATGGCGGTTTATTCTTCGATACCCAGATTCAAAAAGGGACAATATGGCGGCCAGATCGAAGTGGGACCCGTGACCGAGCTGCCCGCTGTCAACGACCCACCGGAAAACCACCCAAAGGGCAAGTTCTGGTTGATTCGCACGGAATCCGGTCTATCGGCACTGTACAAAGCATGCACCCACCTGGACTGCCTTTTCAGTTGGAATAATCAGGAGAACCTGTTTATCTGCCCTTGCCATGGTTCCCGGTTTGCGCGTGACGGAAGTCTGCTTTCAGGGCCTGCGACAAGACCCCTTGACCGTTTCGCAATCCAGATCGTTTCCCCGGATGGAAGAATTTTAAGTGAAACAGATCCGGCAACCGGTGCACCCGTGACGATACCGGTGGTTGACGAAACCCCCCAGAGCGCTAAAAAATCGACTGAGGAAACGGATGCAAATCCTGAATCCGGTGCGATTGTCCGTGTAGATACCAGCCGCAAAATCCGCATTTTAGCGGGCAACTAATCTGGAATGAGATGAACGGGAACCATAAAACACCGACGTCCGCCTCTGGGAAGGATGGCTCCGAGACCCGATTGCTGCGAAGTGAATTGCGTAAGGTGTTGAATGGCAATCCCACCGGCCTCTCATCCGTTTCAGGGTATCACCTCCAAAAGAAAAGCATGCTGCTGCACCTGCGGCCTCGGACCTTTCCCGCTGAAGCGGTCCGTTTTTCATACACCTTCTATCTTGGATTCCTGGGCGTGTTTCTTTGCGCCGTGGAGGTGGTGACCGGGCTCGCATTGATGGTGTATTACGTACCGACACCGGAGAGTGCTTACCCGTCCATTCTCAGAATCATGACCGAAGTCCCTTTCGGCGCCCTGCTGCGCGATATTCACCGCCTTGCAGGTGAGATCCTCGTCGCAGTCGTTGTTTTGCACATGCAGCGGACCTTTTTGACCGATTCCTATAAAGGCCGACGCTGGTTTACCTGGATGACGGGTGTTGCCCTTCTGATCATGACGCTGGGCCTTGCATTCAGCGGATACCTACTTCCATGGGACCAGTTGGCCTACTGGGCGGTGACCATCGGCACCAGCATGCTGGAGGCGGTGCCGCTTTTCGGGGACCGGTTGAACCTACTGGTACGCGGCGGCCCCGAAATCGGGGCCGACGGTCTCCTTCGGTTTTATCTGCTCCACATCTTCCTGCTGCCCATGTGTTTCGGCCTGCTGCTGGCCGCACACTACTATCGTGTTTCCCGAATTCACGGCGTATCTAAACCGGTTTCCCAGGCAACAGGCCGTAATGCGTTCCAAACAATGAAACCAGAAGATGGCGCATTGAACTTTATACCGGATGTCATAACCAGCGAATTGTTCCGCATATGTGTCCTTTTGGTGATTCTGGTTGTATGGGCCCATTTTTTTTATGATGCACCGATAGAGCGACATGCCGACCCGGGTAGAACGCCTTTGAACACCCAGGCTCCCTGGTTTTTCCTGTGGTTGCAGGGCCTGTTGAAGCTGGGCAACAAGGCGATGATGGGAGTTGCCCTGCCGGCCCTTTTAGTGATCCTGCTGGGTTCGACGCCACTACTGGATCGATCGCCGAGAAAACCGCTGCGCCGGCGTCCCTTTGCACTGTCGGTGGCTGTGTTTGCCTTTATCGCGGGTATGGGGCTGACCTACATGGGGACCCACCGGTACGGGATATCGCTGCCGCCCAGCGAAAGAATACTCCAGGCGCTAGCACCGGATGAAGGTAAAGGGCTGGTGGACAACATTCCTTACGCGTCCCTTGTCGTCGGGATATATGAAACAAAAGTCACTGCACCCGACACCCTGCCGCCGGCGTTTGCAGTTTTCTTCACTTCTTTCGAGGATAAGTTGCTAACGGCCGCCGATAGAGGGTTTCTACCCGAAGCACAGGGCATAATGATCGTCGAAGACTGGCAGGCAGGGCTTAAGCGGATCACCCTGCGAATATTTTGGGCAGAAACAGGGGGCAAGCAGAAGAAGAACGCCGAACGAATTCGGCATCGAATGGAAGTATCAGGATAAGACAGCCAGTTTCCACTGAACAATAAGAGGTCAATGCTATGTCTAGGATTGAAAAAAAGATCGCCACGGGATTTGCGGTGACGTTGCTTTTGGCGGTTTTCCTGGTGTTGGCCTCGGTAACCGAGGAAAAAAGGATGGCACATGCGGAAAAACACCGCCATGCCCGGTCCATCGAACAAGGCGCCGATCTCTATGAGATCCACTGCCGGACATGCCATGGTTCCAGGGGCGAAGGTGTGGGGCAACTGGGCCCGGCATTCAACGAAAAAAAATTTTTTGCGGATCGCCTCAAGGAGATCGGCTGGCAGGACACCCTTCATGCCTATATCGTGGCCACGACCGCCCACGGCCGACTCATGGCGACGCGTCCCATGTATGCGGGCAACACGAAAAATGCGGTGATGCCGCCATGGGCCATCGCATACGGCGGATTGCTGCGTGAAGACCAGATCCTGGATGTGGCGGCATTTGTGCTGAACTGGGAAAAGACCGCCCTCGGAAAAGTGGAGCTGGAGATCCTGAAGGTTCCTGAAACCAACCTGAACGATCCAAAAATCGTAGCGCGGGGTAAATCCGTTTTTATAAAGCATTGTGGCGACTGCCATGCCATCCAAGGAATGAGCTCGCCGACCCGCAAAGGCCCGGATCTAAACCGAATCGGGGAGATCGCTGTCCAAAGAAACTCGGAAATGTCCGCAGAAGCATACATTAGGGAATCGTTCCTGATACCGGGTGCCCACATTGTCGAAGGATTCGATCCCAAAGCCATCGGGCACACCTGCGGCGGCGTTCTGAGCATGAGGGAATTGGACGCCGTCACTGCGTTCCTTCTGACCCGGAAGTGATCGATGCTTCGACAGCAAACAACACGACGTCCGAGAAATTACCGATCCGTACTCCATTCTTCCTGCGGGGTAATGGCTGTGGTTTTGCTTTTGGTGTTGTTTTTCTTTGCTAGGAAGGGGGGTACAGCAGCTGATCCGTTGTCGGATCCTCTGGTTTTCGGCGCGTGGCTGTATGAAAATCATTGTACCCGGTGCCACGGCCCCTATGAAAACGATCGCATCGCAACGGACTACGAGACGGAACGGGAACTAAAAAAAGCGGTGGAAAACGATCGATGCCAAATCCCCTGGGGCAAGCGGTTCGGCGGTGAGCTCAACAACAAACAGATCAACGCCGTGGTGTTATATATGAGGACGTGGGAACAACTTGATTCACCCCCGGAACTTCCGGAACTGCCGCCGCCACCTGCACCCGAGATACCGGTAATTAAACCGCAAGACAAGAAAGAGGTCGCCCTGATTCAATCTCCGGAAAAAAAGGATGACTTAAACCCGGCAGTGCGTAATTTAATCCAATCAAACGAAGTGGCCCACGGTGCTTTTATATACACCCGCCACTGCTACCGCTGCCATCTGGCCTATGAAAAAAACCGAATGGGAAAAGGGTTTACCGAAGAGACGGTAAAACGTACGGTGGTCAACGGCAAAACCTCCACCCAGATGAAAGCGTTCAGCCGAATGAAGGGCGGAGACCTGAAAAACAGTGAAATCAATGCAGTGGTCCAATACATCATGACATGGGAAAAGGCGGGGGAACCCCTGGCAGTTGCACCGGTGCTCCTCGTCGTCCCTGATATCGATCCGGCGATGTTCAAACCCATCGGACTGCCCCAATTCCCTCCGGTCAAGGGGAATACCGCAAGGGGTGAGCGCTTGTATGCCAATCAATGTACCCGCTGTCACGGCAGAAACGGTCAGGGTTACATCGGCAGATCTCTATCAAAGCATTGGGGTGTGATTCGAAAGGATCTGAGGATCAAGTCCACCATCAAGCAGGGCGTCAAAGGATCCCCCATGCCGGCCTGGTCCCAGAATTCCGGGGGACCGCTTGCTGCTGCCGATCTGGATGATCTGGTGGTGTTCGTAAAGGATCTCACCCCGAAACCATAAATTGGGTGAATGATCGATCGCTGTACCATCCTCTTACGATCATTGTATCAGGCATATAAAAAGAAAGGCCCGGCGGGAGCCGGGCCTTTTAGGTGGTGCGGGAGGTAGAAGGAGGGGATTACATGTCCTGCTTGCGGATGGCCTCAAAGACATCGGCATTCGTGCTGCGACCCAATTCGATCCACTTGATGTCGAGGCTCTGGTCGCCGTTCTGGGTAATTTTGGCGGCATACAAGGTGCCAGCACTCAGGTCTTCCGGTTTGTCGGCGACAAACTTGGCCAGGATGACGTTGGTACCGTCATCCCCGCTGTACACGGTTTTCTGGTCAGGCATCACACGCCCCATCTCGTAGCTCAGGCGCCCCATAGCATAGTGTTTGACCACCTGGGTGGTGGCGGAATCGCCGTCCGAGGGAATCAGCTCCAGGAGCCAGCCGTAGTCGTAGGGGTTGGCCTGTTTTCCCAGGTACTCCGTCATGTCTTTCACATTCTTCTGCCATCCACTTTTGGCGGCTACCGGCTCGTACTCCTCGCAGCTCAACCCTGTGTTCCAGGGGGTGACGCTGGCGTTGCAGTTGTTCCAGGTTCCCTTGACCGCGGCAAAGTCGACGTTTTCCCCATCCAAGACCTTCCACATACCGCCGACTTTTTCCATGTATATCTTTCCGATGGTACCGGGGCGGCATTCGTAGTTGGTATAAAGGTAGCCCATGGTACCCGACTTGTTGATGGGGAGGAACATGTTGCCGTCCGGATGGTTGCACATCTCCTTGAGGGTGCCGTCCAGCCGGTTCACCTGGCCGAAACGCTGGCCATATACATCGTTGGGGATCTCTTCGCCCACCCGGGCCAATACCTGGAAGGTGCCTTTGGCCACGACGACATCGAGCATATCATCCCCTTCGGGAACGGGAATGGGGGTAAAATCCTGAGCGGTGTTAAAACCGTTGACCACACCGACGCATCCGCGGTTGTAGGGGAATTTGCTCATGTTGTGCGGGTGCTGGACGTTGAAGAACAGGGTGCCGTCTGCGGTGATGTGAAGACCGGTAATTTCGGCCTTTTTCGGCACCGTGGCAAACCGCAGGAGATTTTTCCCGTCCCATTTCCAAAGCACGTTGTTCTTGTGGTTGCTGGTGTCCTCTGCAATCCAGAGGTTCCCCTGGGGATCGACATATACGCCGTCCGGGTTGGCGATGGCGTCCACATCGCACCGGTTTTTGGCGGACTTGTCATACTTTCCACCCACTACGTCCGGGGTCAGCTTGACGATGTTGAAGTTGCTGTCCAGTTCGGCGCCGTAAACGATGCCGCACTTGTTCGTCGGCAGCTGGATGTCACCCTTTTGGTCTGCCATACCCTTGCCGATGGAACTCATGGCGATGTAAATTTTGCTGTTCACCTCGTCCAGGGCAACCCCTTCCATCTTCCTGAACTCGGCAGTAGCGCCCATCTTTGCTGCATATGCCCGGGTTTCCAGAAATGCCGCCATGGGATCGTTCAGGGGTACGAGGTAGTCCTCTGCTGCAAACGCCATGCCGGCAGGGAGCAGGATTGCTATCACTGCTGCCGAGCAAATCCACTTTTTAAAACTGGTTTTGGTCATTCGTCTTCCTCCTTGTTGTGATGATGATGTATAAAAGATGAGGCCGAGGGCGGTGGGCAAAGGGCCAATAAATCAAGCAAGCCTGGATTGCTGCCACTACATGACCCTTCGGGATCGATGGGATAGAATTATCGATGAACTATTAGAGAAAAACTAAGATTTTAATAGAAAGGTATTAGGCGCTATGGTTGGACGGCCAAGGAACGACCAATTGTTCGAAATTTGTGGTTTGTCCGAATTTATAGCGGTTTGCATAAATCTGTTCCGCTTGAGGAAATAGCAGCAAGTGGGATTTGGCCTTCGGCCGATCTGAATAAAGCTCTGAGACAGGTGGCCGAATCCAATCCGGTCACCACTCATTTGCTATATTACGAAATCGAATTCATCCCGCCGATGAGATGAGAAAGGCCCCGACGAAAATGATGGTTCCGGCGACAAGTCGTATTTTGCGGTTTTTTTCCCCGAGAAAAGTCCCGCCCAGGATGACGGCAAAGACGATACTCAGCTGGCGAAGACCCACCACGTAGCTGACCTTCTCGATGCTTAAGGCGATGAAATCAGCATATAGCCGTACACGCCGAGAATCCCGTTGGCGAGTATCGTGCCTTTATTTTGAATCCACACCTTTTTCCATAGGGATCGGTTTTTGACGATCAACGGTGAACATGTTTCGGAGGGCATGAAAGAATGCGGACAGAAAAACCAGCGCGATGGAGAGAAGCGTCATGGGGATTGTTGACCTTAATGCTGCGTAGAACCTCGTACGAAGTATTCAGGTAGTTGTGAATGTTTGCCGCTACGGGACAGATACTGGATGCTCGATGCTGGTTCCTGGCGATCGATGCTGGGTCCCGGTTTTTCAGATAGCACTGTTCACGGGGCTGAAAGAAACAGTTGTCCAGTACCCAGTATCAAGTATCCAGCATCCAGCCCCTCTACACCGACACGCCGTGTTCCGTTTGGATGAAAGAGAGGTTTTCGACGGCGTTTTCATATTTTACTTTGCCGTAGTCGTAGTAATCGAATTCGATCTTGGAGATGTTGAGCTGGATCAGGCTCCACAGGAACCAGTAGATATCCGGATAGGGTTTGAACAGATCGATGAAGTAGAGGTTTCGGTCAAAATCCTCTCCCTGGCAATAGGCCGCCACGATCTGTTTTTCCGATTCCCGGGGCACGAGGATCTCTTGGAACATGTCCGCTATGTCGTAGTACTTCGGCGCCATGCCGGCGTACTCCCAGTCGATGATATACATGGGATTTGGATACCGGCTCCGGGCATCTTCGTTGATCCATATGAAATTATCTGCCAAAAGGTCGTTGTGGCAGGCCGTATAATCGCTCTCCGGAATATCGATGATCTGCATCAAATCGCCTAGCCGTTTGATGGTGCCGTCGATATCGAACTCCGGATAGGCCACGCCGAGGTCCGCAAGAATGGCGGCCATTTTCTGCACTTCGATGAGGGGGTTGAACAGTTTGTCGAGCTGAACGCCGCTGTCATGGATCTTCCGGATAGGATCCACAATAACCGGGTAAAGGGACGCATCCAGAAAGTGATCGTTGGTGAGTACGACGGCATCGCCGATAAACTCGACGATGGTAACACCCCTTTCGGGCAGGTATTTCACCAGAGGGGCGCATACACCGATCTTGGCCATTTCCGTCTGCGCCTGAATCTCGTAGTCGCGATTGATAAAAAGATCGGTCTTGTCGCCGTATATTCTTACGGTGCAGTCCCCCTTTTCGGACTGGATTCGAAACAGCTTGTTGGTGATCCCGCCGCTGAGCTGAGAAATCTTGATGTCAAGGCCCTTCCACTCGGGCAGCAGTTCATAGCAGACTTCCTGTGTAAACTCCTGGTTCAAAAGACTTTGGGTCATGGCGATTTCCTCTGCATTCAATGACCTCCCCGTATGTACTGCGGGAAGTAAAGTGTTGTGAACCGCACCAGCGGCTATCCTGTTTCCAAATGCATCATTAAGGTTTTACTTCGAAACAATAAACAGCACCCCATCAGGGCAATCGAATCACCATCACCGGAATGGGAGAGTTTTTGATCACTCGTCTGGCGGTGCTGCCCACCAGCACATCGGCAATGACGCCCTGTCCGTGGGTCCCCATGACCACCAGATCGTACTTTTGGGTTTCCACCGCTTCTAGGATGACCTCCGCAGGCGTCCCATGCTTTATGAGGATCTCGTCGGTGTCGAATGCTTGGGCTTCCCCGTTGGTTTTAACCGCTTCGGAAAACGCCTCCAACACCTCTTTCATGGCGACGTGATCCCGCCGTTTACCGATCAGTTTATCCCGTGCTTCCGAATAGTGCCGGTTTTTGATCTCCTCCCAGGTCGTGGTGTTGATCATATTGGTGATGAACTGCTCCCCTGGGAACTCGGCCAGCACGTGGAGGATGGTGATACTGGCACCATACATATTCGAAAGGCTCACCGCATAGGAAAAAGCGTGGACCGCAGTTTCCGACAGGTCGGTGGCATACAGTATTTTCTTGAATCGGACTTGTGTCAGTTCCATTGGGGCTTTTCCTTATTTGGCGAAATATAGTTTCGGCAGCCACAGGGCAATGTCGGGAAAGACGATGACGATGACAAGACCGAGAATCATCACCAGCACAAATGGCACGATCGATCGATAAATGTCCGCCAGGGACACCTCCTTTGGCGCCATGGCCTTCATCAGGAAAAGATTATAACCGAAAGGAGGCGTCATATAGGCAATCTGGCAGGTGATGGTGTAAAGCACACCGTACCATATGGGATTGAACCCCAGATTGATGACCAGAGGCACATAAAGCGGGGCCACAATGATCAGCATGGCCGTGTCGTCCAGGAACATCCCCATGAGAATGTAGGAGAGCTGCATCATGACCAGAACGCCCATGGGGCTGAGACCCCACCTTTCGATAAAAAGTGATTTGATGGCATGCACGGCGCCCAGTCCGTCAAACACGGCACCGAAGCATAGGGCCGCCAGGATCACCCACATGAACATGCAGCTGACGCTCAAGGTGTTTTTCAGGGTCTCGTCCATGACTTTCCAGGTCAGCCGTTTCTTGGCAATGGCGGCAATGGTGGTCGCCAGAGCCCCGGCGGCCGAACATTGGACGAGACTGGTGATCCCCATCAGGAAAAGGCCCGTCATGGAGAAAATAATCACCAGGGGAACGATTCCGGCCTTCAGCAGCCGCAGTTTCTGGCCCCAGGTGATTTCCGCCAATTCCTCTTTAGGAAGCGTAGGGCCCAGATGGGGCTGGAGCTTACAGCGAATGTAGATGTACGCAATAAAAAGGGCTGCAAGCAGTAATCCGGGGAAAACACCGGCCAACCACAACTGGCCAACGGGTTGCCGGGCGATCATCCCGTATAGGACCAGTACCACGGAAGGGGGCACCATGATCCCCAAAGAACTTCCCGCCTGGATAACGCCGGTGACCATGACCTTGTCGTAGTTCCGTTTGAGCATTTCCGGCAGGGCCAGGCTGGCGCCGATGGCCATACCGGCCACGGAAAGGCCATTCATGGCGGAAACCGCCACCATCAGCCCCATGGTACCGATGGCCAGTCCACCGCTCATGGAGCCCATCCAGACATGAAACATGCGGTAGAGATCGCTGGCGATGCCGGATTCCGAAAACATGTATCCCATGTAGATAAACAGCGGCAGGGTCAGAAGCGGATACCAGTTCAACAGCGCAAAGGCCGAGTTAAAAGGCATCTCCGCAGCACCTTTTCCCCAAAGCATCAAAGCGAACACCGTGGCCACACCACCGATAGCGCCAAACACCCGCTGGCCGGTGAGAAGCATCAGCATCATGGAGAGGAAAATCAGTATGGCGATCATTTCGTAACTCATGCTATATCTTCTTCCCTATCGCTTTGGCGATATCCTTGAAAAAGGTCGCAATGCACTGAAGCAGCATCAGCAGCACCCCCACCCCCATTATAATTTTGATGGGAGCCATATACGGAGCCCATGCGGATCGGTTTTTCTGCCCGTACATGACGGCGTATTCGATGCTGGAATACGCACCGACAAGAAGAAAAACCATGTAGAATATTAAAAACAGACCGGTAACGGCATCGACCTTGGCCTTCGTTTTATCGGACCACCGGCCGTAGAGCAGATCCATTCTCACATGCCCTTTGAGAAGCATGGAGTATCCGCCGCCGAGCAGATAGTAGGCCGCCATGGTAAACTGGGCCATTTCAACGGCCCATATACTGGATACGTCGAAAAGATTTCGGGCGACCGGTTCGTACAGCAAAATCGCCATCATCATGAACACCAGATACATGGAGAATTTGCCGACCACCGTGTTGACGGCATCGATGGATCGCACAAAGATAATTATCGGTTTAGGCATTTCAGCCCCTCTCTTTCCATTTCCCTTGCGGTTCTGCCTTTAAAACGAACTCCCTTGTAGAAAAAGGGAGGTCGACCTTCCCGGGGGTTGAACGTTTCCACCGGAAAGGCCGACCTTTATCCTGCTTTATATACCTTCGATACCATCACTGAGTCGTAGATGGTCACCGAAGGTGTCCGATTAATAGCGGTATGGAGGTCCAGCATCCCTCATGGTCTGGGCATACTCTTTGAGTATCTTGACCACTTTGGCACTTCTGGGGCTCTTTTTAGCGGTTTCATCCCAGAATTTGAGAGCGGCATCTTCAACCTGCTTCCATTCTTCTGACGGGATGGAGGTCAGTTTGAGTTTTTTTCCTTTGGTCCGGTAATGGGCCTCGCCCCACCAGTACCAGTGCTGGCGATAATAGTGAGAGCTGTCCATCTGAAGTTTGAACAGGGTCTTCAGATGTTCGGGCAGAGCGTTCCAGGAATCGGAGTTGGCATAATAAGATCCCGCCCACGCGCCCGATATGGGGTTGGTGAGGTAGTAGTTCGTGACATCGGCCCATCCCACGGTATAATCCTCCGTGATGCCGGACCAGGCCACCCCGTCCAGTTCACCGGTCTGCACGGCCATTTCAATATCCTCCCAGGGCAGGGCAACCGGAATGACACCGAACTGCTGCATGAACCGGCCGCCAGTGGGGAACATGAACATCCTCAAACCTTTCAGGTCGGCAAGTTTACGGATCGGTTTGGTGGTGGCAAAGTTGCACGGATCCCAGGCCCCGCAACTCAGCCAGGTAACGCCCTTGACTTCAGCAAATGCCTCTTCCCAGATTTTATCGAGCCCGTACCAGTGAAACAGTGCGGGCACATCCAGGGAATAGCGCGATGCAAAGGGAAAATAGGCCCCGAATATCGATACGTCTACAGGTGCTGCAATGGAATCGTCATCACTCTGTACGGCATCGATGGTCCCTTTTTGCATGGCCCGGAACAGCTCACCGGTCGGCACCAGCTGATCGGCATTGTACAATTCGATCACCATCTCGCCGTTGGCAACCTTGTTGAACGCATCAATGGCCGGCTTGCAGACGTGCGCGGACAGGGCCGCACCGGCATAGGTCTGCATCCGCCATTTGATGGTGGTTTTTTTGGCGGCATGCACAAAGGGTGCATTTACTGCCGTTGCTGCGACTGCAGCCGTTCCCACACCTGCTTTTTTGAGAAAATCGCGTCTTTTCATTCTAACGAGCTCCTTTCATGGTGTTTGGGTTAACGGATGGTTGAATTGAATCTACAGCTCAAATCGTCCATGACCTTTTGGCAACGCCTGAAACCGAAAGCTTTGGGCGTCTTTCTTGCAAAGCAATGGATTTACCGGTGTTGAGACTGAAAAGTCAATCCAAATGATATATATGGCGAAAGCGGTATACCGGATACCCATCGCCAAATACTGCTGCATCATCAAAACACATGCCAGTTCGAACCTGGCATGAAAATCGTTTAATTGACTTATATCGCTATTGAAAGTTCGCGGCAGTATACTTTTTAAAGAATAAGAATACAAACTAAAAAAACTGCTACATTATTGATTCCGCCGCAATGGTAAAAAAATCTTAAATCCTTAAATTTCATTGAACGGATGACTACCATCAGTTGAGGTGCACTTTACTAGGGAAACGATCCCCCGTACGCACAGATACGCCGGGGGCTATATCAACTGATACCTCGTCAACCCTGAATCCACGATGCAGTGGATCAGTTGCCGGTAGTCCTCCAGGGGCCCGTCTTCCGAACCATGATACAGCGTGTACATCTGCGGACTCCAGCTCTTGATGGGCTTGAGCCCCGGAATGCCGTTGACCTCGATGATCTTCAGATTTTCATGGGCATCGAACCGCATGTCCACCCGGACATGATCCAGGCAGTTGAGCGCCTCTACCGCCTCCTTGCAGAGCTGGTTGGCTTCCTCGACGAAGGTGTCGGGAATGCCGATCTTGGTGAGCCCCACTCCCCTTAAGTCGCTGCGCAGAATGGGGTATTTTCCGTTGTTCCCGCCGTCCACGGTGACAACGCCGGGCAGAAACTCCTGGTGCTCGCCGTTGCCGATCATCAAAACGGTGTATTCGGCTCCGGGCAGGTAGTCCTCCACAAGGGCGGGCTGCTCGTATTTCTCATGGATATGCCGAACCCGGTTGTTGAGTGCTGCTATGGTCGTGGATACACTCTCGTCGCTGATCCCCACCGACCTCGACTCGCAGCTCGGTTTCACGAAGGCGGGCAATTCGAGCGCCGGGGCCTTCTGGCCGATCTCCACCTGGAAATGCTGGGGCACGGCGATGTTGTGGGCGCTTAAAATGCGGTGGGTGGCGGTCTTGTTGATCAGGTCCTTCATGGTCTGGGCACTGGGGCCGATGTAGGGGATCTGACGTTTGTCGAAAATATCGGCCAGCCAGGCGTCGTCGTCCACATTCAGTCCGATGATGTCCTCTTTGTCCGTAATGTAGTAAAGGGCGCTCCAGACGATGTCGTAGCGCTTTTCATCGATGGCCTTGAGAAAATCGTCCATGGTCTCGACATAGGCGATCTCTGCAGATTTGCCGTCGGTATTCACCGCTTCGCATAGGGTCTTGGTGACCTCCAGATCGCCCCAGCCCTGGGCATCGCCACCGGGGCCGGTAATAATCAACACTTTTTTCATCAATTCCTCCTGTTCTATCTCAAAATGTAAACAGTTCCGGTATCCATTCGTATTTTTTCAATGCCGTCGCCGTGTCCGATGAGGTTTTACCGACAAGGCCGGAGATGGAAGCGATCTTTCGATCCTCCCAGGCGATTCTCGAAACCACCCTCAATCCAACACGCGTCTTTTTACATCGAGCGCCATCTTCCGACTTGAAAAGAGAGGCGGCCATCTGCCGGTTGGGATTGAGAATCACCACATCTTTACCCGTATATTCTGCCAAATGATCCCTGATCAAAGCGCTGCAGTAACCGAAATGGGTGCAGCAGAGGGATGCATACAGGGTTTTGATTTTCGGATCAACGGCCTCCGATGCTTCCTTCATGAATCGCTCGACCAGGCTCACTACGGCATCGCCTTGAGAATCCTTTTCGATCCAGGTGGCCAGTTGATCGCACGGCTGGCTGATGATGCGTTCGGGGGCAATCCCCTTTTTTACGAGCCAATCGTGGTGGACCCGCGATGCAATGGTGGTCAGCGTCCCCAGGATCACGGCCTGCCCATCTGGATCTGCCGACAGGCAATCGTGGATCATGTCGACGCCGAAACGAACGATATCGACCACGGGAATCCGGGTGCGGCGGCTGAACTCGGTGCGATCATACAATACCGAGAGGGTATTGCAGGCGATCATGATGATATCGGGATCGAACGGCTCCATCCCGACCAATGCCCTGTCGAAAACCCGAATCCTCTCGGCATCGCTCTCAAGGCGATTGTACCCTCTGTCCTGTTCCGGCCATGCATTGAAGTAGATGAGGTTAACGTCCTGAAGGATGGGGCATTCTTTCAATCGTTCAACAATATCAGCACAGATGGACAAACCGCCGAGGCCTGAATCGGTGATGAGAATGGTGGCTTTCTGTTTTTCAAGCAGTGGGGTGAGCGGATTGTCTTTAGTTTTAGACATATTTTTATTGGCAGTAGCTAATTTTCGATTTCCATTATTTATGAAGCGCATGTCACATGTGATGTGCATCATATACAGATGTATCTATCGGGGTCGGCATCGGTATCGGAATCGGTTTCGAATCGCTTCGATACCCGGTTTGTCGATACCGACCCCGACACCGATCAAAGCGATAATCGCCCAACCGGGGCTTCGCAGATAACCGTATTCCGATTTTGGTTACTCAAAAAATCCATCGGCGATTCTACGCGTTAAAAATTCCTCCACCATATCCACGGCCCAATCCGGCGCCCCATCAAGCGTTCCTTCCACGATCCGTGTCATCAGATCCGCCAAATGATGACGGTGCTGCAAAGTGGTGAGCCGGTTCCGGAACATGGCGGCTCCCTTTTCCCGTTCCTCGTCGAAGCGTTGGAGGATACTCGCGATCTCCGCTTTGAACCCGGAGACACCATAATATTTGAGAAATCCATGCCATGCCTCGGCAACGCCCCCTTTTCGGGAAAGCGGTTCGGAAAGGAGTTCTAGCTTTCTCAAGCATCTTTTTAATTCGTCATTTCGGAGTAGGCTCAACCCCTCGTCTCCGATCCAATAAGGGATGAGCTGCACCCGCCCAACCCCATGTTTCCCGACCCCGGCTTTGACCAGATAACCGATCTTTCGGTAAAAAAAGTCCACGGGCTGATAGAACACAAAATTTCCAAGGCTGTAGCAGATGGGCACACCTTCGTGAATCTCCACCCCCTGGGGCACGTGGGGGTGATGACCGATGACGAGATCGGCCCCGGCTTCGGCAACGCGCCGAAGGGCATCCGCCAGATAAGGCGGCGGATAGGGAATGTACTCCACCCCTCCGTGGCAGATGACGATGATGGCATGGACCTTTTGCCGGAGCGCACTGACGCATTCGATAACCCGGTCCACCTCCCAGCCCAGCACACCCGGCTTTTCCGGAGCGGCAGCGGTGAGATCCTCCCCTTCGCTGAAACTGACGATGCCGACCTCCACACCCTTTGCGCGAGTCCGTATCGGTTTTTCCGCTTCGGTAATGGAGAGCCCGGCACCGGTGTATTGAATGCTGTATTTTTCCAGCTGCGTCACAGTTTCGACAAAGGCGTCGATGCCGTAGTCGAACACGTGGTTGTTTGCGAGGGTGACCACATCAAATGGAACCGTGGCCAATCCCTCGATATGAGCGGAGATGCCTTTGAATACCGCACCGCTCTTGTGGACGGCGGTTCCAACATCCGAAAGCGGGCATTCCAGGTTGGCGATCCGAAGATCGCTGTCCCGCAGCACCGGCAGCAGATCCCCATAGACCGCCTCCGGCCGCTCCAGGGTCATATCGGAAAAACCCCGTATCGGCGCCCAGTCCCCTGCGATGAGGATCTCGGCATCGGTTTCCGCTTCTCTATCGGATACCCATATGCCGTTTTCCCAATTTATCGTATCTTGTTTGCTCATCTTTTTCTCTGCACTAATTGAAACGAGGGATCACAATTCAAGGAAGAAAAATTTTAAAATATTGAAAACATTAATAATTATTAATTATCAATTGACAATTGACAATTTTTAACTGGAAGTGCCCCTCGAACCCTCGAACCCTTGGATCCTCGGACCCTTCCCTTTCACCCCACATACACCTTCGTCACCCTTGAAGTAAGGGACGAAACGATCTCGTAATTGATGGTCCCCACATGGGCGGCGATCTCGTCGGCGGTCATCTCCGCTTCACCCTGACGCCCCAGAATCACGACCTCATCCTCCACCTCCACATCGGGGATGTGTCCCACATCGATCATGGTCAGATCCATGCAGACCCGCCCGATGATGGGGGCGCGCATACCCCTGACCAGCATATGTCCGGTGGAGGACAGCACCCGGTCGAACCCGTCGGCATATCCGATGGGAACGGTGGCAATCCGTGTGGGCCGGGGCGTGTGGTGGGTGCTGCCGTAACTGACGGCAAAACCGGACCCCACCGATTTTATCTGAATCACCGTGGATTTGAGGGTCATCACCGGTTTGAGATCGATCCGGTTCTTATCGACCTCGTCAGACGGCCAGAGCCCGTATTGCGATACCCCCGGGCGCACCAGATCCAGATGTGTTTCCGGCATTTCGATGGTGGCCGCGCTGTTGGCCGCATGCCGGAACCGGGGGACAAAGCCCTCCTCTTTGAGCGACTCCAACAGACCGGCAAACCGGTCAAACTGCCCCCGGGCATGGGTTTTGTCCCCTGCATCGGCATTGGCGAAATGGGTGAAAATGCCCTCCACTTCGATGTGGGGCAAGGAGGCGATGGTCAATACATCCTTGACCACCCCGGAGCAGTCCGCCCCAGTGTCGGGGTCGACAGTGAGCCCGTCCGACAGCAGGCCCAGCCTTCCCATTCCCGTGTCGATCTTGATATGGACCTTGAGGATCTTTCCAGCCTGGACGGCCGCCATGGACAATTTTCGGGCTGAAGAAAGGGAGTTGACCGCCGCCCGTATCTTTTCCTCTGCCATGTAGGGAACATATACCGGAAGGGTGTAACCAAAGAGCAGCACCGGGGCGTTGATTCCGGCCTTACGCAGCCGTACTGACTCATCGAATCGCGCCACCGCCAGGAACCTGGCCCCGCAATTCAGGGCAACCCTTGACACCTGGGAAGCCCCATGCCCGTAACCGTCCGCCTTGACAACCGCCATGAGACCGGCCCCCGGAGCCGAAACCCGGCGCAGTTCCCGATAGTTGTGCGAAAGTGCGGCAAGGTCGATCTCGGCCCATGTCAGTGCGGGCAGATTGCCCGTCCCATTATCGACAACCGATGCCATGTTATATCTTTCCCTCGCCATAAGCGGTGGTATAGTCCCGGAAGAGCTGCATCACCTTTCGGGTATTGGGGCCCGGTTTGCCGTCGCCGATGGTAAGATCGTCGACCTGTATGATGGGCACGATCTCCTTGTTGGAGGCGGAGATGAACACCTCTTCCAGACTTTCCAATTCATCCCGGTAAATGTCGCGGGTCACGATCTCGAAATGATCTTTCAGCAGATCCATCAGAACGCTTCTCGTAATCCCGGGCAGGATACCGGTATCGGGTGTGATCAGCTTGCCGTCCTTAAAGCAGAAAAAATTAGTGGTGGTGCCCTCTAGCATCCGGTTGTTCCGGTCCACATAGATCGACTCGATGGCGCCAACGGCGTGAGCCTGTTCCACCGCCCATACGGCACTGAGGTAGTTGGTGCTCTTAGATCCAGGAATAAACCGTTCAATTTCGGCTGTGACAATCTTGGCCCCATCGGTATACCACCATTCGGGCAGCTCCAAAACGGGTACCACCATCACCATCAGGATGCCGTTTCCCTGGGGGGTCACGCTGTCCGGGCTGATCCCGCCAGAGTAAACAATTCGAACGTTGGAGTCCTTGTGGTGGGGATTTCTACGAATCGTTTCCTCCACGATCTCACAGATCTCCTCGTTGGTGTGGTTGAGCTTCAGCCCTATTTTTTTTGCCGAGTTCTCCAGCCGCTGGACATGTTCCTTTAGGTAAAAAGGCCGCCGGTTGTAGGTGATCAAAAAATCGAAGACCCCAAAGCCCCGCAATACGATGATATCCTTTACCGATACAAATGCCTTGTCTTCCGTTACAAATTCCCCGTCGATGTAATATGTGTCCATTGAACCTCCAAACCCTTATGGATTCAAATCATATCCGGCTAAATATATATCCTGTTTATAAGCCAAACTTATCGCTAAATGCTATTGCCAAAACAACACTACAGCCCCCAGAGGGGCTGCAGTATCGTCTAGTTCCGGAGGGTATCAGATCATGAAACGATTTTATCCGAAATAGGACCGGACAAAGGCAACGAATTTTTCATTTTCCTCATCTGTGCCGGGGGTCACCCGGAAAAAACCGGACTTGCCATGGATCTCACCGATCTTTTTCAGATAGATATTCTCGGCAAGGGCAGCCGCAAGGATCTCCGCCGTGGTCTTCCCGGTCATGGAGCCGTCGATGAGCATGTAGTTGCCGTGGGCCGGGTAGGGTTTCAGGCCCACCTTTTTCAGTTCTTCGGTAAAGGTATCCATCCACCGGTTGTTGTGCTCGACCTTTGTCTTGACCTCATTGGGATTGTCGATGATCGCCTCTGCCGCGGCAGCGGACATTCGACTCACGTTCCACGGCAGGAACATCTTATTGAAAGCGGCGATCATCTCCTCCGAACCCAGTACGAATCCGAATCGGACGCCGGCAAAACCATAGGCCTTGGAAAACGTGACGGACAAAAACACATGGGGATATTTTTCGATCAGGTGTGCTTTTGACGGCTGATCCGGATTGTAATCCAGGTAGGCTTCGTCCACGCAAAGGGGGATACCGGTTTCACAGAATCGAATGAGGTCCTTATCCTCGATGAAGACACCGGTGGGATTGTTGGGATTGATGATCAACATCAGCTTGGTCCGGTCATTGATGGCGCCCAGCATCCCCTCAACGTCGTACTGGAGAGAGTCTTTAAGAACCGGGATCTGCACCACTTTGGCATTGCACAGCTCCGCCCGGGTCAGGAACAGTTCGAAGGTCGGGTCGGAGAGGATAAACTCGTCTCTTGGATGCAAAAACAGGCGCATCATGGCGTCGATGGTTTCAGAAGAGCCGTTGCACAGGGCCACATTGTCAGGACCCAGACCATACATCTTGCCGATTTTGGTCCTGAGTCTTAAAAAACTGTCCGGGTACCAATTCCCTTCACGGAGGGATTCTGCCACACTCTCGATCACCTTTTCAGAAGGTGGAATGGGGTTTTCATTGAGCATCAGACGGGCATTTTGGGGATTGTCCATCGCTTGATCCAAAATGCCAACATTGTATTCTCTCGCGCTGTACAGCCAGGGGACGATCCAGTCTTTGAGCTCCTTCATTTGTCTATCCTTTCAAATAATAGGGTTGAAGGTATTGCTTGTATATTCAAATCACTAAACGGTGCGGCCGCATTAGGCTCCGGTCAGGCATTCGGCAGCAAAATCCACCATCTTCTCGGTGGCCTTGGAAAACTGGTCCGCGGTCCGCTGCAGGGCAGGATGGGTGTTGTATTCATCCCGGGTGTATCCGTCCACGGCGTAGGCGCGCTCAAAATAGGGAATTCGCATCAATTTGTCCATGACGTCCTGGGGGATATCCGCATGGATACGATCCGCTTCAAATACAATCTCTTTTTCATTCTCGAAGTTGACGATCTGATCGATGTAGCCCGGCGGGCATGTGACCACAACGGCAGCACCGGTTTTCTCCTCCAGGTGCCAGACCCGGGTTTTGCCGTCGACCGTGGGGCCGAGCCGCAGGGAGCAGGAAAGCATCTTGCTGGAAAGGTTGTTGTCCTCGAGATATTTGTAGGCTTTCTTGAAAATGGCCAGTTCCGCGTATCGCACATCCCCTTCCGTCAGCTCGATCCCCTTTTCCGCGGCAAAATCCCGCAAACCGCCGAGATCTCCGTAACGGGATTCCATGTGGGTGATGACAGACCGCCATTTTGTCAGATCCACGTTGTTGGCTTTGGCTTTTTCCAACCCCCGCTTGACCGATTCGGCGCAATCCACGAGCTGGGGCAGGACAAAGGTCAGGGTATTGTTCGTGGCAATGCCCCGGGCAGTGAGTTCCTCGATCACCTCGTATCCCTCCCGGGTGCCCGGCACCTTGATCATTACGTTGGGGTTGAGTTCGGCAATGGAAAGTGCCTGCTCCATCATGGCATCCTTGTCGAAGGCGCTCCGGGGATCGGTTTGTCCCGAAAGGTACCCCTCCTTGTAGCCTGTTTTTTCAAACAGCGGCAGATACATGTCCGATCCGCGCTTAACCACCTGCTTGTACAGGGTCCAGAAAAGGGTCTCCTTGTCGATGCCGGGATTGTCTGCAATCACCTCTTTGGCGGCGTTCTGCCAGAAAGGGGGGTCATCCTGGATCGCCTGGAGGGACAAAGGGGGATTGGTGGTCACGCCCCGAAACAGTTGTCCCTCGGGATCGCCCTCATTGTACATGCGGTCAAACTGGCCTTGCAGGGTGTCCCTGTCTTCCGGGGCCGCCTTTTCCAGCATTTTCCGGCACCAGTTGTTGAAAATCACCGGGGATGAATCCCACCAGATCTCCATTCCGGGGCTGACATCAACCAATTTCTCAAACAGGTTTCTCTCTTCCATCTTCTCCTCCTTAAGATGTGAAATGGTGTCAAACAATCTAAATTTGTAGATGTATATACAACTATAACGCTTATCTTACGATCCTATTGTTTAAAAGTGACTAGGTCTTATCAATTATTTGGTTAAATGGTACTGACCCAGTTCTACGGCGAATTTGTATTTATCTCCCCTGAAATAACCGCTGAGAAACTCCACCGGCATGTTGCGGTCATTGTAGGTGACGCTTTCCATGTATAGTGCTGCGTCGTTTTCCTTCAAACCGAGAAGATTGGCAACTTTCCGGTTCAAATTAACGGCGCTGATGGTTTGTTCGCAGCGCGCCAGGACGATGTTGAATGATTTGGTGAAGATTTGATACATGGAACCGGTGAGGTCCATCTCCAGAATCCCGTCGAAAAGATCCACGGGGAGATAGGTCTCTTCGTAGATCAGGGGGATCTCATCCCCCGATCTCAACCGCCGGATCGCGATCACCTGGCTGTCGGACCCCAGGGTCAGGCTGCCGGCAACATGTTTCGGGGGCGATTGGATTCCCTTTTCCAATAGCTCTGTGCTCTCCTTGACACCCGCTTTAAATAGCTCGTGGCCGAAGCTGGAAATCCGGTTGAGCTTATGCTGGAGCGCCACCGGCTCGGCAGCGGACACGAAGGTCCCCATCCCTTTTTCTTTTCGGAGCAGCCCCTGGGCGGTGAGTTCGCCGATGGCCTGCCTTAAGGTATTTCGGTTGACCCGGCACATCTGGGAAAGCTCGATCTCGGACGGTAATTTTTCACCGACCCGGTACCGTCCCACCTCGATCGACTCCCGCAGCCATGAACTGATCTGCAGATATTTCGGAATCGGATTGTCTGGATCTACGATTTTCAAATTCATCTTTTCCTCTATTGGAGTCCCTTCAATGGGTTTCCGTCAGTTTATTCCGGTGGTCAGGTAAGACCCCTTTTTTCAAGCAACCAGTCCCATCACTTTTTCCCGGATCTTTTCAGGGCTGAGCCCCTGATAGGGAATCTGTTCCGCCAGTCCGCCGTGTCCCTCACGGCAGGTGCCCATATGGGCGTACGGCGTATGAATTCCACGCTGGAGCAGCCATGTTCCCAGCCTGGCGCCCAGGCCTGATTTCTCGCTCTGACTCTCCACCACCAGGACAAACCCGGTGCCGGCGAGCTGCGTCAGCATCTCTTCATCCACCACATTCAGTGTGGGTTTGTTGATCAATCCCACACCAATGCCCGCTTCCTTGAGGCGTTCCACCACATCCAAAGACCGGTAGAGCATCTCTCCATAGGAAACGATAACGCCCGCATCCCCTTTGCGGATCCATTCATCCTTTCCGGAGACGAATCGATAATCACCGGCATAAAGCGCATTGCCGCCTTCATCCAGGATATAGGGGGTTGCCGAACGAGTGGAAAAGATAAACCGCAGCCCCGTATCCCGAAAGACCGCCTCGAGCATCGCCCGTAATTGGTGGGAGTCTGCGGGGTAAAATAGGCGGGTCTGGTCGTTTTCAGGGAGCCCGTTATCGGCAAAATAATTGTTGATGCCGAAATGACAAGTATTGTCCGCCATATCGTCGACACCGGCGTGGGAAAAATGGGCCAACACATTGGAACGATTCAGCCGGGCCATGGTGATCTCGGAAACCACCATTTCCAGGAAAGCGGAGAACGTACCGAAAATACCCTGCTTTCCCGATTCCGCTCCGAATCCGGCGGCCACGGAAAAATTGTTCCGCTCCATGATGCCGCCGTTGACGTACACCTCGGGATAGGTTTTACGGACATGGTGCAAACCGCAGGATCCCTCAAGATCGGAGTCCACCACCAAGACTTTTTCTTTCCGGTCCGGCATGTCCGATAGGATATCGCAGACAATTTTCCCGAAATTGTCCCGGTTTTTGGCCTTCTCCGACGTACTCCCCAGAAATTCCGCAGCACCCGAAGATTTTGGTGACGATGCCAGGAGGTCGGCGGCGGCATCCAGCCCTCTGGCCTTGAGATAGTCTATGGCAAGATCCACGGGGATCACGTCATGCCCCTTTGGAAGCCCTTCTATTCCCGGTACACCGACGGCCATCTTCCGCTTGTTGACCAAGGCAGCCGGTCCGGGGCCATTTAAAAGTGACCGGATCTGCTTGTATAGCTCGGGCAGGTCCTCGCCGTCACAGACCGTCACCGGTAGCCCATGTCCCGTAAGGGTCCCTTCGATGCTGTAACCTTTGAGGTATTCGCTGGGATGGCCCGCAATGGTCACATCGTTATCATCGATGAGCAGTTTGACGTTGAGACCCTGGGCAACGGCATATCTTGCGGCTTCCGCGTCCCCTCCTTCCTGCTGAGAACCGTCGCTGCCGAACATCACCACGGTTTTTTCCGGGTTGGCGGTGGCGATGCCGTTGACGTAACTCCACAGGTGCCCGAGCCGTCCGGAGCTGAAAAAGATTCCCTCGGCATCGTCCCGCTCCGGATGCCCGTACAAACCGCTCTTAAACTCTCGGTAGTGGAAAAGGGTCTCTATCTTCTTGTATCCGTTCAGGACCGCCATCTGGTACTGGATCGCCACCCGGTGTCCCGCTTCGTCAAAAAACACCGGGTATAGCGATTCGGACCCCTTCATGAACCCGTCGATGATGAGCACTTCGGGGACGATGTCATAGGCCCCGCCCGTGTGGCCCCCCAGCCCTTTGGTGTTGGCAAAGGCGGTAAAAAATACGATGCTGTCGCGGATCCGCTGTACGTTTTCAGTTAGCTGTGACGCCTGCTCCGCTGTCAAGGTTTCCTGAGCCATGTCGAATGTCAAGGGTTGATAACCTGCCAGATCGATTGGATATTGCATGGAGCCCCCGTGTAGGATAAAGGATTGGGAGAACACGTCTCAACACCCAGATGTTGAGCCATGTCCATCATGTTCACTTGTTTATTGCTATAGATGTATATACAACACCATTCAATTAAATAAATCGGTCCTTATTGTCAACAAAAAAAGTGGTGAATAAAGGGAAGAAATCGTCGCAAGGAATTTAACGTTTGTGCCGTTTCAAATATCGCCTTGCGTGTTGTATGGACAAAATGGTCAGGGCGTCGGTGATGCCGCCGTCGTCTATCATTTTCATTACCTCATCCATGGAATAGGTCTCAACGGAGATTATTTCATCCTCGTCAAGGTTCTGCGCCGTAGGCGTCAGATCCATGGCAAGATAGACCCGGATCAATTCGTCGGTATAAGCGGGCAGGATGTGTACGCTGACGAGCTCGATGAGGGTTCCCGCCCGCATCCCCGTTTCCTCCTCCAGTTCACGCCGTGCACAAACAAGGGGGTCTTCACCGGGTTCATGGGTCCCCGCCGGAATCTCCAGGATCCAGTCCGCCACGGGGTGGCGGTACTGCCGGGTCATGACGACACGTCCCTTGTCATCGATGGGGACGATCCCGGTGGATCCCGGGTGCCGGACCAGGGCAATGTCTGTGGTTACATTGTTGGGCAGCGTGATGTTATCCACGGCAAAAGAAAAAGCCCTGCCGCGGTATACGGTTTCGGATGCGTTGATCCGAACGGCGGTTTTTTCATTGTCCGGCATAAGGTTCCCTTTCTGAATCGGAAGTCAATCGTCAAGCGGTGTTACACTTACGATGAAAAGGTCGCGTATCACCGTCCCATCCGTTTCCTTGCTCCCGTTGTCATCAAAATTATGGAAATCTCCCCCTAAAGCGATGGGTAGCTTAACGATGCATATTGATGCGTAGTGCTAACGCAAGATACCAGACGGGTCAAGTCTTGAAAAGAAAGGTTCCCCATCCCGCCGGGCACTCAAGCCGAATAAAAAACCGTTTTGATTTCCCACGATAAAATAAGGTATGGTTGTTTCCCCTTCTAGGCCCGGGAATTGGATTCCGCCTATAATTTCGGGAAACGGCTGCATCTGTGAAATTCGATGTTTGCATCATATGAAAGGAATCGCGCGATAATGACGATATTGGAGCACACCCCCTGTTTTACCGTGCCGGAAGCGGTTGAAATGGCTCGAAACCTGTTCTATCTAACGGCAACGGCCACCTTATTGCCCAGCGAACGGGATCAGAACTTTTTAATGAAAGAAGGATCCGGCAAACGGTTCGTTCTGAAAATCGCCAATGCCACTGAAAAACGCGACCGGCTGGATTGCCAAAACCAGGCCATGCTGCGTATCGCAGAAACATCCGGGATTTGTCCCATGGTCATCCCCAACCGGGACGGCGAACTGATCACGGCTTTCCACGGGTCCGGAAAATCAGAGCATCTGGTCCGTCTCGTGTCCTACTTAGAAGGGTTGCCCCTCGGCCGGGTACCACGCCATTCCGACCCGCTGCGATTCGAATTGGGGCGCCGGCTGGGGCAATTGGACCGGGCACTTGCCGGCTTTGAGCATCCAGGTGCATACCGGGAGGGTTTCAAGTGGGACCTTTCAAACGGATTGTCCGTGGTGGAACGCTTCGCACCGTTGATCGCCGATAAGATGATCCGAAAACAGGTAGAGGCGTTGGCATCGGTGTTTGTCGACAAAACCGCCTCCCTGCTTCCGGGTTTGCGAAAAGGCGTCATCCATAACGACGCCAACGACTATAATGTGATCGTGAACCACGGCCCGGATCTCTATTCCCGGCACCAGCGGATCGCCGGCTTCATCGATTTTGGAGATATGGTGCACAGCTATTCGGTGGGGGATCCGGCCATCGCCATCGCCTATGCCATTTTGAACCGGCCGCATCCTCTGGCAGTGGCTGCCCGGATCGTTTCAGGCTACCATTCGGAATGCCCCTTTGAGGAAAATGAGATCTCGGCCCTCTTCGGCCTGGTGTGCCTCCGTTTGTGCATGAGCGCCAGCATCGCCGCTTACCAGCAACAACAGCGCCCGGACAATGCCTATCTCGCCATCAGCCAGGAACCGATACGCCACACCCTGCCACTTCTCATGAAGATCCATCCTCGATTTGCCGAAGCAACTTTCCGTAACGCCTGTACCCAGCCGCCCCTGCCCCGGTCTGCCTCCGTCTGCCGCTGGCTTGAAGAAAACCGCCGGAAGGCCGTCCCGCTCACAGCAGTCGACTTTGGCATTGAACCGGTCCGATGGGTGGACCTGGGCCTTGAGACGAAACTGGTGACGGGAGATGCGGCATCCGATTCCATTCCAGCCGTGGCATGTCGCATCGCCCGGGTCCTTAAATCCAAAAGCGCTGCCATCGGTTTCTCCGTCTATGACGAAACCCGCCTTTTGGGCGTGGCCAACTTGATGTCTGGCGTCACCCCACCGATCAAAGATGAAGGCTGTGCATCCTTGGGCGTGGACCTTTTCTTCACAACGGCGGGAATGCCCGTCTGCGCCCCTTTCGCCGGGATGATCCTCGGGGTTAAAAAATCCACATTTGGAAGCGGAGCTGAGACGCTGCTGCTGGAACAGACCACCGATGAAGGGGCACCTTTTTATATCCGGTTCAAGGGCCTTACCGCAAACTCCGCGGCACGCCTCAAACCGGGTGAACGGGTGGAAGCCGGCCGACAGATCGGAACAGCGGCAAGGTGGGGGGGCACCGAATCGGCATTATACCGGCTCCATGTTCAAATCATCGTTGACCTGATGGGGATGGGAAACGACTTCCCGGACCACGCCCCGGTTGCCGAACAAGCGGTCTATACATCATTTTCACCAGATCCCAATTTGATTCTGGGAATTCCCCGACACCGATGGCCGGATCCGGCCCCCGATCGGGGGGAAACCCTTGCGATTCGTCGCAGGATAATGGGCCGGAATTTAACCATCGGATATCGAAATCCCTTAAAAATTCGAAGGGGATGGATGCAGTATCTGTTTGACGATAGGGGCCGCCGGTACCTGGACGCCTACAACAACGTACCCCATGTGGGGCATTGCCATCCCCGGGTGGCGCAATGTGCCATGGAACAGATGACGGTGCTCAATACCAACACCCGGTATCTTCACGATGGGGTCAACCGCTACGCCCAGCGCCTGCTCTCCACCATGCCCGCCCCGCTGTCGGTCTGCTATTTCGTCAACTCGGCCAGCGAAGGCAACGAACTGGCCCTCAGGCTGAGCCGTGCATTCACCGAACGGCGGGGGACCATCGTTCTTGAAGCGGCCTACCACGGCAACACCACATCCCTTGTCGATATCAGTCCCTATAAACACGATGGTCCGGGGGGGAAAGGTGCGCCAACCTGGGTTCACACCGCACCTTTGGCGGATGTGTACCGAGGCCCCTATCGGGCGGACGACCCGAACGCCGGGGTGAAATATGCCGAAGCCGTTGGGCGGATCGCAGACCAAGTCAGCGAAACAAAAGAGGGGCTGGCAGCATTCATCTGCGAATCCTGCCCCAGCGTCGGCGGACAGATCCTATTTCCCGACGGCTACCTTCAGGAGGCATACCGTCGGGTCCGCAATGCCGGCGGTGTGTGCATTGCTGACGAGGTACAGACGGGTTACGGCCGCATCGGCACCCATTTTTATGCATTCGAAGCCCAGGGAGTCGTGCCCGATATCGTGGTGCTGGGAAAACCCATCGGCAACGGTCATCCCATCGGTGCGGTGGTCACCACTTCCGCCATCGCCGATGCCTTTGACAACGGCATGGAATTTTTCAGCACATTCGGCGGCAACACGGTTTCCTGCGCCGTGGGGCAGGCGGTCCTGGACGTGGTGTGGGATGAAGGACTACAGGAAAACGCGCGTCGAACCGGGCAGCGGCTGATCAGCGATCTGACGCCGTTGAAAAAACAATTCCCCATTGTGGGGGATGTTCGGGGAGCAGGGCTTTTTGCCGGTATCGAGCTGGTGGAAGATTTGGAAACCCTGGAACCGGCCAGTGAAGCGGCGGCATTTATCGTGGACCGCATGCGTGATCAGGGCGTCCTCATGGGAATCGACGGTCCCTTTCACAACGTCATCAAGATTCGGCCGCCCATGCCTTTTTCCGAAAAGGATGCAGACCGCCTGGTAACCACCCTGGCACGAATCCTGGAGGAAAATTTCCCGCCCTAGCGCCCCCTGATCCGCAAGCGTCAAAGCCGCTTTCCTGACCGCTTTCATTCTTGACACATTATCCGTTTTCAATATATTTTTGTTCTTTGTTCAATTCGGCGGCGGCGTCGGCTCCTGTCGCCTATCCCAGGCAACATACGAATATGGAAAAACACGGTGTCATGCAGAATCCGCTGAGCGTGCTCGGAAAGAAATCGATCTTCCTGACGCAGGAACTGGGTAGAATTGCTATTTTCCTGGTCAAGGGGGTGGCGTTCATATTCCGTCCGCCATTCCAGCCAGCTAAAATTTTGCAGCAGATTCATTTCATCGGGGCCAAGTCGGTTTTCGTGGTGTGTTTGACCGGTGCATTTACAGGAATGGTCCTGGGTATTCAGGGATATTACTCTCTGGCCAAATTCGGCTCCACCGGTTTTCTGGGCCCGGCCGTGGCCTTATCACTGATCAGAGAGCTAGGACCGGTGCTCACGGCGGTAATGGTTACCGGTAGGGCCGGTTCGGCAGTTGCCGCCGAAATCGGTATCATGCGGATCTCAGAGCAGATCGATGCCCTAGAGACCATGGACATCAACCCCATCCGGTTTCTCATCAGCCCCAAAATCGCTGCGGCGATCGTTAGTTTTCCACTTCTGACCGCCATGTTTGATGTGGTGGGTATTTTCGGCGGATACCTGACGGCGTCGGTTCTTCTGGAGATGAACCCGGCCATCTATTTTTCCCGAATCGAATCCAGCGTGGTCATGGCGGATGTGTCCGGCGGATTTCTTAAATCCTTTGTCTTTGCCTTGGTGGTGATCACCATCTGCAGCTATCAGGGATATTTCACCCACACCCGGGAAAAGGGATTCGGGGCGGAAGGCGTAAGCTATGCCACCACCACTGCCGTCGTGCAGTCATGTGTCCTGATTCTGGTTACAGACTACGTGTTAACCTCATTTTTATTGTAAGCCCATGAATCAACCGCTGATCCAATTTATAGACGTGCACAAAAGATTCGGGGACAATCCAATCCTCAAGGGCGTGGATTTGAGTATCTATCCGGGGCAGATCACCACGGTAATCGGAAAAAGCGGGGAGGGAAAAAGTGTCCTGTTGAAACACATCATCGGTCTCATGACACGAGATTCCGGGAAAATCCTCTACAACGGCAAAGCTTTTTCAGAGATGAAAAAAAAAGAAAAAAGCGCCCTGAAAAAGAAATTCAGCTACATGTTCCAGGGCACGGCCCTTTTCGATTCCCTCACCGTTTTTGACAATATCGCCTTGCCCCTGAAAGAAAAATCATCCCTTTCCACTCAGGACATTAAAGCACGGGTCAAAGAGAGGCTCCAGCAGCTGGACATTGCAAAAATTGAAAAAAAATACCCCTCCCAGATTTCAGGGGGAATGAAAAAGCGGGTTGCCCTTGCCAGAGCCCTGATCACAAACCCGGAAATCGTTTTGTTCGACGAGCCCACCACCGGACTGGATCCCATACGGAAAAACATGGTGCACAGCATGATCTCGGAATATCAGGAAAAATTCGGATTCACCGGCATCCTGGTCAGCCACGAGATACCGGATATCTTCTTCATTTCCCAGCGCATTGCAATGCTGGACGAGGGGAAGATTATATTTGAAGGGGATCCGACAGACATCCAGCAGTGCGACAATGCCACGGTTAACGGGTTTATCCAGGGTCTCGAATCCCATCACGACGAATTGACGGGGATGGCCACCCAATCCTACAGTGAGGAGCGCTTCCGGCAGGAACTGGCCCGATTGCACCGCCACCGGACGCCTTTCTCATTAATGGTATTGTCCGTGGAAAACCTGAGCGAGATCTATGAGTTCGTCGGACACAAAACGGGGCAGACCCTGCTGAAAAATTTTGCTGTGAATGTGAAAAACTGTCTTCGAATTTCAGACACCTGTTTCAGGACCGCATTGAATAAAATCCTCGTGGTGCTACCCCATACCGATGAGGAACAGGCACGGGTGGTATGTTCCAAGCTATCCAGGTCCATCGACTGCAAAGAGATATTTGAAGATGCCATCGATTGTGGACTTCCATTGGAAATCAGCGCGGGTTTTGCGGAGGCCGACGAGGACAGCCGACTGGAGACGGTTCTCGAAACCGCCGAATCCCGGGAAAACACTTTTTATGAGTTCAGGATTAACTATGATCCTCAGAATTGCTAAGGAGGCGACATGAAAGGTTCGGCCATCGAAACGACGGTCGGCATATTCGTCCTGGTCGGCATTTTATGTGTCGGTTATCTCACGGTCAAACTGGGTAAAATGGACTGGTTCGGGAGTCAACATTATCAGGTTGTCGCCAGGTTTGAATCCATATCCGGTTTGAAGGAGGGGGCCAATATCGAGATGGCGGGTGTGGAGGTCGGTAAGGTCAGTACCATCTCCCTGGATCCGGTTCGACAGGTGGCTCTGGTGGAGATGATGATCCAAAATGGGGTCGAACTGTCGGAAGATGTGATTGCCTCGGTTAAAACCGCGGGGATGATCGGAGATAAATATATCAAGTTGAGTCCGGGGGGATCGGAGGAGATCCTAAAAGCCGGGGACACCATCACGGAAACTGAATCCGCCGTGGATCTGGAAGATTTGATTAGCAAATACGTTTTTGGAGATGTATAGGAAAGGGGACTTCCTCCCATTTCGATACGATAAACGAATGAGCCTGCTTCAAAACGTTTCGGTTTGGTTCAGGTCAAGGCGGGCGAAAATTTTAACCGCAGGAATACATAGCGTATTTTGAGGATTAAAATTTAAGCCCAACGCAGATAGTCATCCCCCATTGGCGGATTGGTCAAACTGGGACATTTTGAAATTGGCTCAAATGATACCGGAGCATTCCGGAGCAGGAGCGCGATGTGAAAAAACTGATAATCCTGACGCTGTTCCTTTCTCTATTCTGCCATGGGCTCCCGGCATGGGGCGGTGAAGCAACGACAGTGGTCAAAGGCGCCATCGATGGCAGCCTGAAGATACTATCCGACCCCCGCTTCCAGGCCAAGGACCAAAAAGAGGCGCAACGGGAACAGATCTGGGGGTTGATTCGGGGTATATTCGACTTTACCGAAGTATCAAAACGGGCCCTGGCGAGGAATTGGCGGCTTTTCTCACCGACTGAAAAGGAGGCATTCACAATTGCCTTTTCGGAACTGCTCGGCAACACCTATATCGACAAAATCCAGACGGGTTTCAACAATGACAAGGTTGATTATCTAAGTGAAGACCTGATCAGCGATACCAAAGTGCTCGTCAAAACCAAGATTATCAGGGAAATGTACGAAATCCCAATAGACTATAAACTTTCCAATAAATCAGGAGATTGGAAAGTCTATGACATTTCGGTGGAGGGGGTCAGCCTCGTTAAAAACTACCGGTCCCAGTTCAGGAAATATCTATCCAAAAAAAAACCGGGCCAGTTGATTCAAAGACTCAAAGACAAGACGGCTCGGCAGAAAAAAAAGCGACAGGCCCTATACCGTGTGCCGTTGAAATGGCGCAACACCTTCGGTATGAATTCGGATGACCAATGGAAAGCCGCCTGATGGTGTAATGCAGCGTGCGCCCCTATCTATAATCGTAAACTGGATTGGAAACTTTAAAAATGCAAAAGATCATATGGATGCTGGCAATAGCGGCAATGATATGGCCCGGCTGCGCCCACAGCGGGACAAGTGCATCCCAACCGGCCGGAACTGTCCAGGCCTCCCCGGATCCATCTTACATCGCCTCAGCTGCCCAGACGGTTTCCGACGATGATGAGGATCTATATGCAGATGAGGATTCATCGGATCTGGCCGAGGTGCCCGAACCGGATCCACTGCATCTGTGGAACCTTGCATGGTTTCATTTCAACGACACCTTTTATTTTGCAGTATTAAAGCCGGTGGCAAGCGCCTATGGCGCACTGGTTCCCGTTCAGATCCGAAAAGGGATCAATAATTTTTTCCATAACATCGCCGGGGCCAAACGGTTCATCAACTGTCTGCTTCAGGGTAAAGGAACGGCAGCGGAGGGCGAATTCGTAAGATTTTTCATGAATTCCACCATCGGGGTGCTGGGTTTGGGGAACCCCGCGGGCGACCATGCGCATCTGAATCCACCGGAAGAGGATTTGGGTCAGACCCTGGGCGCGTATGGTTTAAAAGAAGGGGTTTTTATCGTATGGCCCCTTTTGGGGCAGTCTTCACTCAGGGACACCATCGGTTTTGCAGGTGACAGCTTTTTGTCACCCATCACTTATCTCGACTCTTCGGAGACACGAACGACGCTGAGTATCATCGACCTGGTCAACAAGACCTCTTTCAGAATCGGTGACTATGAAGCGATCAAGGACGCCGCTATCGACCCCTATGACGCCGTCCGCGATGGGTATTTGCAATATCGGAGAAAAGAGGTGCTGAAATGAAGGTACTGATCAGCGACAATTTGGGGCAGGCCGGGATCGACATGTTCGAAGCGGCACCGGGGATAGAGG
>Ga0066187_1000056_pt1 | contig 57589 bp, 48 predicted proteins | sample WorMetexBAHAMAS1_FD_58706 | JGI IMG/M metagenome (GOLD analysis project Ga0066187, IMG submission 58706) | Marine gutless worms symbiont microbial communities from Max Planck institute for Marine Microbiology, Germany - Inanidrilus exumae... | ecosystem: Host-associated > Annelida > Digestive...
TGCGCGGCGCCCGCCGCTGCGCTGCGCCAGATGCCGGGCATGGGCCTGAACGATGTCGTCGAGTTCCTCCTGGGTGATCTTGCGTCGCTTGATCGTCAGGCGGTCAGCGGGTGCAACCTTCATGGCGTATATAACCTTTCGGTGTATTACCCTGTCGAACAACAATCGTGTAATTATCCGGTAAGTTGTCTTAAGAGCCGATGAATCACTCGAGATTCGAGGCGCACCGGAGCTTCCTCTTGAATGGTTAAGCGCGCCGCGCTACCTGAAAGGCGCATTTAACCTTACCCAGCCCCAAGCTTGGAATCGCCGGCATGGCCCAGACCCACCACACCAAAGTCCTCATCATCGGATCCGGCGCCGCCGGCTATACGGCCGGCATTTATGCCGCGCGGGCCAACCTCAAACCTGAGATCGTGGCGGGGCTGCAGCCCGGCGGTCAGATGACCATCACCACGGACGTGGAGAACTATCCGGGTTTCGGCGATGTGATCCAGGGACCTTGGTTAATGGAGGAAATGCGCAAGCAGGCCGAAAGCGTCGGCACGGTGATCCATTATGACCTGATCACCGAGGTGGACCTATCGGCACGGCCCTTCCGGGCGGTTGGCGACAGCGGCGATCTTTACGCCGGCGACACGATTGTCATCGCAACCGGCGCCCAGGCGCGCTGGCTGGGCCTGGAGGGCGAGCAGACCTATCATGGAAGAGGGGTTTCGGCCTGTGCCACCTGCGACGGATTCTTCTATCGCGACCAGGAGGTGGTGGTTGTCGGCGGCGGCAACACCGCGGTCGAAGAGGCTTTGTACCTTTCCAACATCTGCTCGAAGGTGACCCTGGTGCATCGCCGGGACAAACTGCGGGCGGAAAAGATCGGCCAGGAGCGGTTGTTCCGGAATGACAAGATCAGCGTCGTCTGGGACAGCGTCGTCGATGAGATCCTGGGCGGTGCGGCGCCCCAGGGGGCGGTCGAAGGGGTCCGGGTCCGTAACGTGAAATCCGGCGAAACCCAGGAAATTCCCTGTACCGGCTTCTTTGTCGCCATCGGACATGACCCGGCCACAGCGGTCTTCAAGGGTCAGGTCGACATGGACGAGGAGGGATACGTCCTGACCCGGCCGGATTCGACTCTGACGAATCTCCCGGGCGTGTTTGCCGCCGGCGACGTCAAGGACAAAGTCTATCGCCAGGCCGTCACGGCCGCCGGCATGGGCTGCATGGCCGCCCTGGATGCCGAACGGTTCCTCGCCGAACAGGAGGCGGCCACCGCCGAGGCGGCCGAATAGCCGCGACGTCCCGCCGACCGCGTCGACGCCGTCCGAAAAGCCTTCATGATGAAGCGGTTGTCGATTCCCCGGCGCTGACATACCATGATCGCTTGCATTCCCGGAAATGGGTCCGGGAGCGGATGAGGGTGCATGCGACATGTTCGGCCGAAGAGACCCCAAGGGTCGAGGCGATGGGGGAACCCTGAACGTCAAACCCTCGTTGATCAGCAGCGATACCCGGCTGACCGGCGATCTCGATTCCGATGGCGAGTTGCGGATTGAAGGGCGCGTCAAGGGCGATATCCGCTGTGACAGGCTGACGATCACCGAGCTTGCCGAGGTTCACGGCAATGTCGAAGCCAAGGAGGTCCGGCTTTTCGGCGCCATCTTTGGCTCGGTCCACGCTGCGACCGTGCGATTGTTCGAGACCGCGCGTCTGGTTGGCGACGTGGTTCACGAATCGCTCGAACTGGAGCACGGGGCCGAAGTCGACGGCCACTACTCCCGCCAGCGTTTCCAGCGCGCGGACGTGGCAACGCGGGCCCCGCTGTCCCGGGAGGCACCGCCGAAGCCGTTGGCCGCGCCGGAGAAGCCGGACGTACCGGCGGTTCTGGTCGGCAAGCAGGCTCTGGATTCGGAAACCGGCGCGCGTCGTCCGACCAGCCACTAAGGCGCTTAAAGGAACGGGGTTGCGTCCGCCTCAGGCAGCGACCGGCTGCTGCCAGCCGCACAACATCAGCGTCAGGTCGTCCTCCATCCGCGACTGCAGGTGACGGGACCGGAACAGTTGCCGGATACCCTGATGCACCTCGTTGTCGCTGCGGGCCGTGCCCACGCACATATCCAGCGTCCGGAAGAACGTCATCGCCGGCATCTGGTCGCGGGGACGCACGGAGACCGGCTTGAGGCCGGCTGTGCCGGCGCAGAGGAACTGAACGGGACAAGCCAGCGTCCGCAAGGAGTCGATCCGACCCGCATCGGGGCTCATCACGTGGGTGCGCGACGGGGTCGTGGTACGCGGCCGAAACAGGAAGTCATATCCGTCGACGTCGGTGCGGCAGGCTAGGACACCGTCGCCGATCTGCAGCGCGGTAACGCCCCAGGGGGCGGCCACGAAGGCGAGCAGCGTACAGGCCACCTCGTCCTCCTCGGCCCGCAACTGGGCGGCTTGTTCATCGATGCTCCGGCGAACCGAATCCAGCAGGCCGTCGAACAGGCCGGCGCTTTCGCACAGCGATTCCGCCTGGTCCGGACGTCGCCGGATACTGCCGGCCAAGTGGAGAAGGGCTTCCCGGACGGCCGTCTTGGCGGCGACGTGGCCATGAGGCAGGGCATGGGGCGCTGCTGACAGGGCGCCGACGACCAGGTCGTCGCGGATCTTGACCATCTTCCCGAAGTCGCGGCAGGGAACCCCTGACCGCCGGTGATCCGGCCCACGATGATAATCGACAGCGGCTATCCACGACATGCGTTACTCCCCGGTGTAGTCGCTGCTTGCCGGACCGGTAGCGTTAGCTAGACCGACCTGATCGACAAGACAGACTGTCTATAACGAGCCGGGCAGGTCCTGCCGAATAGAACGGTACTTTGCGCATTCGGTTATTTTGAAACGCGCGCGGCTGGCCGGCTGCCCTGTGCCCGCCAAGTATAGTTCCGCGTGCTTATGTAATCAAAGTGAACCGCTTCGAATTTTAGAAGTACACATTTAGATAAAATGCCTTGGAATCAATGATCGCAAGCGCGGGCCCGAGTTTTCTTTTGTTTCCGCCAGCATGCGGCTTGATGCAGGTAAAAGCGCAGGCGCCCGCATCCGTTCACCATTCGGTCTATTCGCAGTTGACCCACGTGCGAAAGAGCAGGAGTGGTGAGCCATGGCCAAGGATGTTGTCAAAGAACCAAAGGGCGAGGCGTCGGACTATTCCTTCCGGAGCCTGCGCGACGAAATGAACCGGCTTTTCGACGAGTTCATGGACGACCGGTATCTGGCGCCTTTCGGCGTGCTTCGGGACACCTGGCCCACCCGTCGTGGAGGCCGGATGGCTCCCCGGGTGGACATCACCGAGAACGACAAGCGCGTCCGCGTCACGGCGGAACTGCCGGGTATGACCGAAAAGGATATCGAACTGGCGGTCCGCGAGGGCGTCTTGACGCTGAAAGGCGAAAAGAAGGCGGAAAGCGAGGAGACCAAGGAGGATGTCCACCGGACGGAGCGCTATTACGGCCGTTTCGAGCGTTCCTTCGGCCTGCCCGAGTCTGTCGACGACACGAAAGTAACGGCTTTGTTCAAGCAAGGTGTGTTGGAAATCATCTTGCCGAAGTCGAAAAAGGCGCCCCCGGCAGGCCGCAAGATCAGCATCAAGGCAGGCTAGGCACAAACCTGCCGGCCTGGTCGGCCGAGCTTACAGTCGTTCACGCATTTCGCGCTGGCGCATGGGCATGGCGTCGATGGTCTGGAACAGAAGATCCGTGTCCATCGGGCCAGGGCGGCGAAGCTTCTCGCCGCCGTCCTTGCCGACGAGGACGGTCTGGAACGTGTCGTCGTCGATCCGGAACCGTTGCCTGAGCGTCCGCGCGTCGCCGCCATCGCCGGCCACCGACTGGCCGGCGATCACCTCGATGACGGTAAGGTCGCGTTCCTCGTAGCCGGCACGCTGGCGCTGGACCTCGTTGCGCTGGGCGACAAGTACGGGACTCGCGGTATCCGGGGCGAACACCAATAGCAGGCGGCGTTCCCAGCGATAACGATCCAGCGGATCTGCCAGGGCGTTTCCCAAGAACATCAGGCCGGCAATAAGCGTTGCCGCCATTGCGGCCTGCAGCCGTTACCTGCAGCGCCGGCTGCCATGCTGTTTGTGGTTTTTTGCGACATCTACCGGATTCATCGATTCCCGCCTGGATCCGCCGTGGACCGGGCTCACCATCACCACCAACGTGACATAGTCCGGTGCCCGGCCAGGGCCAGTCGCCCATGGGCGTATTCGACTTCCTCGAAGGTGTGTCGACGGCGGCTTTAGCCGGGCCTTTCCTCGAGCGAGCCTGCAGTCGCATCCGGCGCGGCCGCAGGTGCCGGTCCGGAATCGCCGCCGGCGTCGGCGAACTCCGGCGATACCCAGATGGTCTTCTCCGCCTGACGTCCGGGCAGCCGGTGCGAACCGCCCGGCGTAAAGCGGGCGAGCTCCGGATCGGTTTCGCCGTCCACGGCGGCGCGGGCGCGTTCCATGGCGTCCTCGCTGACGATGGCTGTCACGCCGAGCCGCCTGGTCAGTACTTCCAGCCGGCTTGCGACGTTTACGGTGTCGCCGACAACCGCGAATTCCATCCGCGACCAGCCGCCCAGATCGCCGAGGACGGCCGGTCCGGCATGGACGCCGACACCCACGCTGATCGGCGGCTGTCCCTCCTCGGCTCGGCTTTCGTTCCAGGACTTCAGTTCGTCCATGATGCGGGCGGCGCAACGGACGGCCTGCAGCGCATCGTCCTTGCGCTCGTCCGTGGTGCCAAAGCTGGCCATCAGCCCATCGCCCAGGAACTTCTCCAGCGTACCGCCGCAGGAAAAGATGATGGGTTCCAGACGGGCATGAAATTCCTGCAGCAGGCCGATTGCGGCTTCTGGCGATTCAGCCTCGGCGAACCTGGTAAAGCCGATCATGTCGGCGAACAGCACCGCCACATGCTGTTGGCGGACGCCGCCGAACGGATGGTCGCGTTTGGCGAGTTGGTCCACCAGACTCGGCGGCAGATACCGGGCGAGATTCACACGGGTACGCTCGGACTCCGCGTAGGTCCGCACGAGCCGGCGTGCCCGCCAGACCGCGGCGCCCAGGATGAGGGCGACCAGGACCAGAACCACCACCTGTTGTTCAAGCTTGTTGATGTCGATGAAATTGGGATCGGCGATGGCGGCGAGGCGGTCTTCGATGGTCGCTTCGTCCTGCGGCGTCGTCAGGGGCCAGTAGGGGAGGGCGCCCGGCCGCGACAGCAGCCACAGCACGCCCAACGAGTAGGCCGCAGCGCCACTGATGCCGCTCCAGACAACGAGCCAGGCCGAATAGCCCAACGCGGTGAAACCCAGCAGGATGAAGAAATAAACGAACCAGTCGAACCGCAGATAAACCGGGAAGGGGAAATGCGCTTCCACCAGCGGGTTCGGGACGAACAGGGTCACGGCCAGCAAGGCGGAATCCAAGGTCACGAACAGGAACCGCACCCACCATCGGTACCCGGCCTGGCGCTCTAACAGCCACGGGCCCAGACCCAGCAGGATGAACAGGCCGATCAGGCTGATCGGATAGAAGGTTTCGCGGGTTGGCGCGATCACGATCAGCCAGGCGGCAAGTCCGCCCAGGGCGCAGGTGCGGACGATCATGGCCAGTTGCAGGCCGTCGCGTTCCGCGCGTCGGAAAGCGCCCTTCAGCCGGCTGTTCGCCAGCCGCCGGTCTTCCGCATTGCGTGCCGTCGCCGATTTTCGGAATCGTTGGTTCAGCATGAAGTGTGTTCTGGTCGCAGCCTCAGAATCGCATGGACTCCCCAACCAAGCACTGCCCCCGGTTCTACGGACAATAGGGCAAACCGGATCTGGTCGCGAACAGTTTACCGGATCGGCGGCGACAGATCTTTTCGCGCCGGGTCGTGTCACCCACATAGTGCATGGCGACGTGGCGGAGACATGGCATGAACCGGCTTTCTCTTTCCAGGCGCGGCCTGGTCCTTGGTGGCTCGATAACCGCATTCGGGTTGTCCGGTGTGGCGGCGGCGGCATCCGTGCTGACCCCACGGCAATCCCTAGGCCCTTACTACCCTGATCGCCTGCCCGACGATCAGGACAACGACCTCGTCCGCGTACGCGGCGAGACGGCCCGGGCGATGGGGCAGATCGCCCATGTCCGTGGTCGGCTCGTTCTGCCGGACGGCAGCCCGGTGCGCGACGCTCGTATCGAGATCTGGCAATGCGACGCCCGCGGGCGCTACATCCATTCGGCGGACGCCCGACGCGGGCCGTCCGATGCCGGCTTTCAGGGTTACGGCCAAGTCCAAACAACGGCCGACGGCGGGTACGGTTTTCGCACCATCAGACCCGTCGCCTATCCGGGCCGGGCGCCGCACATCCATTTCAAGATCACCGGGCCCGGTATCCGGCCGCTTGTGACCCAGATGTATGTGCGGGATGCGCCGGAGAACCGGCGGGACAGTTTGCTCAACCGAATCCGTGATCGGGCTCAGCGGGACTCACTGCTTGTTGCGTTCGAACCCGCACCAGCCATCGAAGAGGGCGCGCTGGCGGGTCAGTTCGACATCGTCGTTGCGCCCGCCTAAGCGTTGTTTGGCGGCTCACGCCGGGCCAACGGCCCCTCTGCCGGTAATTTGTGTCGAATTTTAGAGGTTAACTGCGGGTTAACGGCCTTCTTGTATCAAGGGAGTTGCCTAGTCATAGGCAATAAGGGGGATCAATAACGTGCATGGGTTGGCATCCGACGTCGGGAACGCGAAGGTCGTCACCGCCGCCACCGACATCGCTTCACCGTTTCTCCGCGCGCTTTATTCGTACTGGCATCGCAAGGCCGAGGGCCGCAAGCTTCCCGACCGTGCGGACATCCTTCCCGAGGAGATGGGCATCTGGTTGGGATTCCTGTCGTTGCTGGACGTCGTCGACGACGGCCAGGACTGCGAGTACAGGTTGGCCGGCGTCCGCGTGGTCGAAGCCTGTGGACGGGAGTTCGCGGGCTGCCGCTTGTCCGACATCGACTGGTGCGGCCGGGACGGCCAGATCGTCGCGGAATATCTGGATGTGGCACGATCCGGCCTGCCCAGCCTTTCAACCACCCCGTTCGTTTCGAACAATGACAAATACCTGCTGCGGCCGGTCGCCAAGCTGACCTTGCCTTTGTCGTCGAACGGCGCCCAATCGGCCAAGATCCTGACCTGCTTCGATCTGAACGCGATCGGCTGAATCCGGCCCTTCGGGCACACACGCTTTTGTTTGTGTCGCCCTAGCGGGCGCGGCCATAATGCGCCTTCACAATCAGAAGGACCCCGACCGGCGACGGGTCCCAACGAGGCAAGGCGCATGCGATATCCGACAAATGATCTAGAGCCACACTGGCTGCCTTTCACCGCCAACCGGGACTTCAAAGAGAACCCCCGGCTGATGGTCGAGGCGCGCGGTGTCTACTTCAAGAGCCATCGCGGCCACGACATTCTGGATGCGGTGTCGGGCCTATTCAACTGTCCTGCCGGCCATTCGCGGCCGGAGATCGCCGACGCGGTCTACGAACAGATGAAATCGATGGCCTATTGCCCATCCTTCCAGCACAGCCACCCGTCCGGTTTCGAGCTTGCTCACCGGGTCAAGCAGCTGACGCCGGAAGGCATGGACTACGTCTTCTTCGGCAACTCGGGATCCGAGGCGGTGGAGACGGCCATCAAGATCGCCCTGCAGTATCACCGGGCCCGCGGCGAGGGTCAGCGGATGCGAATCGTCGGCCGGGAACGGGGTTATCACGGGGTCAATTTCGCCGGCTTTTCCGTAGGCGGCATGGTCAAGAACCGGCAAATGTTCGGCCTGGGCCTTCCGGGTGTTGCCCATATCCGCCATACCCACCTTGACGAAAACCGGTTCAGCCGCGGTCAGCCGCAGCAGGGGGCGGGCCTCGCGGAGGACCTACAGCGCTTGTGCGACCTGCATGGCGGAGACAGCATCGCCGCTTGTATCGTCGAGCCGGTCGCCGGGTCGACCGGCGTGCTGCCACCGCCAGAGGGTTATCTGGAGCGCCTGCGCGAAATCTGCGACCAGCACGGCATTCTGCTGATCTTCGACGAGGTGATCACCGGCTTCGGCCGCATGGGCGCCAATTTCGGTGCCCAGCGCTTCAGTGTCCGGCCGGATATCATGACCATGGCCAAGGCGCTGACCAACGGCGCTCAGCCCATGGGCGCGACCTGCGTGCATGAAAAGGTCTACAAAGACATCACCGAAGCCGCACCCGACAACGCCATCGAGTTCTTTCACGGATACACCTATTCGGCGACACCGCCGGCCTGCGCGGCCGGTCTTGCAGCCCTGGACATCTATGAAAAGGAGGGGCTGTTCCAGCGTGTCTACGACCTGGAGGATGCGTTTCTGGACGCGGTCTTTGGGTTGCGGGACATCGACATCGTCACCGATATTCGCGGCATCGGACTGGCGGCCGCGTTTGATCTGGCGCCGGACGGCACGTCCGGAAAGCGCGGCTACAAGGCGGTTCAGGACTTCTACGACGCGGGCATCCTGGTCAAGATGACCGGTGACACGGTCATCCTTGCGCCACCCTACGTCATTGAACAGCGGCATATCGACGAGATGGCCGACAAGCTTCAGACCGTTGTCCGGGGCCTCTAGAGAGGGGTTTGGCGTCCCATGATCAAAGCGATCATCCTGCTGAAACGCCGGGATGACCTGGACTACCGGTCATTCCGCGACTGGCTGCTGGGGGAACACGCGCCGATGGCGACCCAGCTGCCGGGAATCAAGGGCTATCAGGTCAACATGGCGCAGGACGGCGACGGTCTTTACGACGCGGCGTCGGAGCTATGGTTCGAGGATGAGGCGGCGCTCGCCGCGGCTTACGGCTCGGAGCACGGCAAAGCGGTGGCAGCGGATTCCATGGCGCATGTTTCCAAGCGGGACCGTCTGATCGTTTCAGAAAATCCGTTCAAAACACCATCGAGCTAGTATATCTGATCCAACAAAGGCTGGCGCACGGCGTCGGGCGGACAGGCACGGAAGAACAGGGGGACCGTCCCGTAGCGGGGCCGTCCGCACCAGAACAAGCAACAGAGGAAGGGAGCGGGCCGCAATGGGCCCGCCGGGGTATCAGGAGCATCCCAATGGCGAATACGCTTTATCATTTCATCGGCGGCAATCGGGCCGAGGGCACCAGCAGCCGTTTTGGCGACGTCTTCAATCCGGCGACGGGCGAGGTGACCGCGCAGGTGCCGTTTGCCAGCGCAGCCGACGTGGATTCGGCCGTCCAGGCCGCCCTGGGGGCGTTCGGCGAGTGGTCGGACATGTCCGCCCCGCGGCGTGCCGGCGTCATCTTCAAGTTTCGCGAACTCGTCATCGCCAACCGGGACCGCCTAGCGGAAATTGTCGGCCAAGAGCACGGCAAGACGATCGCCGATGCGCTGGGCTCGATTCAGCGGGGCATCGACGTCACGGAATTCGGCTGTGGCATTCCACACCTCATGAAAGGCGAATTCTCGCTCAACGTGGGTGGTGGCATCGACACCTATTCCATGCGTGAACCCGTGGGCGTCGTCGCAGGCATCACGCCGTTCAACTTTCCCGTCATGATCCCGCTGTGGATGGGCGTGATGGCGGTGGCTTGCGGCAATACCTTCATCAACAAGCCAAGCGAGAAATGTCCGTCCGCGCCGTTGTTCCTGGCCGAGCTCTGGAAGGAAGCGGGCCTGCCGGACGGCGTCTGGAACGTCGTCAACGGCGACAAGGAATGTGTCGATGCGTTGCTGGAGCACCCCGACGTGCCGGCGATCAGCTTCGTCGGCTCCACGCCGGTGGGCGAATACATCTATCAAACCGGCAACGGCAACAATAAACGGGTCCAGGCGTTCTGCGGGGCCAAAAACCACATGATCATTATGCCGGACGCCAACATGGACCAAGCTGCCGATGCGCTGATGGGGGCCGGTTACGGGTCGGCCGGCGAGCGTTGCATGGCGATCTCGATGGCGGTGCCGGTGGGCGACGAAGCAGCCGAGGCAATCCGGTCGCGCCTGGAGCCGCGGGTCCGCAGCCTCAAGATCGGACCGTACAACGATCCCGAGGCCGATATGGGCCCGTTGATCACGCGCGAGGCGAAGGAGCGGGTCGAAGGGTTGATCGCGCGCGGCATTGAAGAAGGCGCCGATCTTGTAGTCGACGGCCGGGGCGCAACGCTCCAGGGCTATGAGAACGGCAACTTCGTCGGTGGTACGCTGTTCGACCATGTCGGCACGGAGATGGACATCTACAAGACGGAGATCTTCGGGCCGGTTCTTTCCATGGCCCGGTCCGGCAGTTTCGACGAGGCGGTCGAGATGGTGAACAATCACGAATACGGCAACGGCGTCGCCATCTTCACCCGCGACGGCGACGCGGCCCGCGAGTTCACAAAGCAGGTCGACGTGGGCATGATCGGCGTCAACGTGCCGATCCCGGTGCCGATGGCATTTCACAATTTCGGCGGCGCCAAGCTCTCCAAGTTCGGCGACACCCAGATGCACGGTCCGGAATCGGTGCGGTTCTTCACAAAGATGAAAACCATCTCGTCGCGCTGGCCGAGCGGAATCCGAACCGGCGCCGAATACACCATGCCGACGAACCGGTAAGGGCTGCGGACGCCTCCTCCCAACGGTTTGGTCCCCTCTCCCTCAAGGGAGAGGGTGGCCCGAGCGTATGCGAGGGCCGGGTGAGGGTGTTCGTTTCGGATCGGTAACCCCCTCATCCGGCCCTTCAGGCCACCTTCTCCCCGATGGGGAGAAGGGAACATTGTGGGGCCGGCAAGTTATCCCTCTGCCACCGCGGAGGGGGAAGTTCTTTTCGCCTCGTCCTTCGAGACGGCGCTGCGCGCCTCCTCAGGATGAGGCAAGAAGGGGCTCTCCTCGGGATGAGGCAAAAGAGAAACGTCCTCACCCTGAGGAGCGAGCGGATGCGAGCGTCTCGAAGGGCGAGGGGGCGTCTAAACCAGCTTCATTCGGTCGGGATAGTCCGTGAAGACGGACTCCACGCCCCAGCCAACCAGGCGCGCGGCCAGGTCGGCCTCGTTCACGGTGAACGCCCTGACAGCGAAACCGGCTTCGATCATCGCATCGACCCCCTGCACGGTCAGGTGCTTCTGATCGGCGTGAATGGCGGTACAGCCCAGCCGATCCACGATCGCGCGCCAGTCGCGCGGCAGCGTGAGAAAACCGATGGCGCGGGCGATCTCGGGCGCCACATCGGCAGCGGCCTGTATCACCGCCTGTGAAAAGCTCGAAATCACCGGCGGTGGCAGGTCCCTGGGCCAGTGGTCGCGGACGCAGGCCGCGACGACCCCGCCGTTCTTAGCCCGGTCGCGGCCCGACGGTTTGACTTCGATGATCGCGCCCATGCCGGTCGCGCCCAGCAGGTCGAACGTCTCTGCCAGCGTCGGCACGGTCGCGCCGGCGAACGTCGGATCGAACCAGGAACCCACATCCAGCGCTTTGACCGCCGCCAGGTCCAGGTCGTCGATCAGACGATCGACGCCGGCAACCCGGTTGAGATCCTCGTCGTGCAGGAGGACGATTTCCTCGTCCGCGGTCAACATGCAGTCGAACTCGACCCAGCGGCAGCCCATGTCGGCGGCGCGCTGAAAACCCGCAAGCGTGTTCTCGGGCGCATGGCCCGACGCGCCCCGATGGGCGATGATGCGGGCGACATCCGGTTGGGCAGGGGGCAAGTCCGTCATGACATCGCCGGAATACGCGGTCCCATGGACCCTATATAGACAAGATAAAGACCGAGCAGGGCTGCCCCCTCGAGGCGGTTGATCTTCCGCGTCCACCACAGCAGCGGCAGGAACAGGACGGTAGTGGCGAGCATCACCCAAAGGTCGACCGACTGGATATCCGGCGCGATCGGGATCGGTTTGATCAGCGCGGTGATCCCCAGAATGCACAGGACGTTAAAGACGCAGGACCCCATCGCATTGGCGATGGCAAGCTCGGTGTGTTTGCGCCAGGCCGCGATGATGGTGGCGGCCAGTTCCGGCAGCGACGTTCCCACCGCGACCAGCGTCAGGCCGATGACCGACTCCGGAATCCCCATCTCCCGGGCGATCCCGGTGGCGCCGATCACCAGCATGTGGGCGCCGCCAACCAGACCGGCCAGACCGATGATGATGAAGACGATGATCAGCACCATGTTGTGGGGAACCGCCTCGACGTCCTCCTGATCGAGCCGCTCGGATTCCATCAGGCGGTTGAGGCGCCGATCGTGCATGTAGGACCCGATGATGAAGGTGGCGAGCAGGATCAGCATGACGATCCCGTGCCAGCGCACGATGACGCCCATGGTGCCCAGAACACACAGCAGGCCGATGGCGAACAGCATCATCAGACCGTCGCGCTTCACCGCCCGCGGCTCGCAGGCCAGGGGATAGATCAGGCCGCCGACGCCGAGGATCAGCAGGATGTTGGCGATGTTGCTGCCGACCACGTTGCCGATGGCGAGATCGGGCGTGCCGGCCAGCGCGGCCTTCACGGTGACAACCAGCTCCGGCGCCGACGTGCCGAACCCGACAACGGTCAGGCCGATCACCGCGGGCGTCACGCACAGCGCCTGCGCCAGACCGATGGCACCGCGCAGCGTCGCCTCGCCGCCGACGAAAAGCACGATCAGCCCGAGGGCGACGAGCAATAGATCCATCAGGCCATGCATCCGGCAGGCAGGAACCGGCCCGCAGCAGTTTTCATTCGGTGCGACGACGCGGTCGTCGGCCGGAAGCGCTTCAAAGTCATCGATACCCGTTTCAGGAGACCGCGCAATTGGGCTTCACGGTAGATGGACATAAGTCCAGCGAATTCCAAGGAAATTCGACAGCGCTCCCCCCGGGACCGGGCTCATCAGGCGGCTGAGCGAGTCCGGCTCACGGCGTCGAGCCAGTCCTTGTAGCGCCGTTCCCGTTCGGCGTCGTTCATGGCGGGCTGGAAAGTCGTCTCCACCTGCCACCGCTCCTTCAGGCCCTCGAGGCCCGGATAGAGGCCGGCTTCCATGCCGGCGAGGTAGGCGGCGCCGAGCGCCGTGGTTTCGATGATCTTGGGCCGGTCAACCGTCACGCCGAGGATGTCCGACAGGAACTGCATCGCCAGGTCGTTCGCCACCATGCCGCCGTCGACGCGCAGGTTGGACACTTTCTCAGCGCCGTCGGCCGCCATTGCCTCGAACAGATCGCGCGTCTGGTAGCCGACCGATTCGAGCGTCGCCCGCGCCAGCTCCGCCGGGCCAGCCCCGCGTGTCAGGCCGAAGATGGCGCCCCTTGCATGCTGGTCCCAGTACGGCGCGCCCAATCCGGTGAAGGCGGGAACGAGGTAAAGCTGATGGCCGGGATCGGCCTGTTTCGCCAGTGTCTCGATTTCCGGCGCCGTCTTGATGAGCCCCATCTCGTCGCGCAGCCACTGAACCGCGGCGCCGGCGATGAAGATGCTGCCTTCGATCGCATAGGTGACCTTGCCGCTCAAACGATAGGCGACGGTGGTCAAGAGCCGGTTGCGGGACGTTACCGCCTGGTCGCCGGTGTTGATCAGCGCGAAGCAGCCGGTCCCATAGGTGCTTTTGATCATGCCGGGATCGAAACAGCATTGCCCGATGGTCGCCGCCTGCTGATCGCCCGCCATGCCTCGGACGACGATTTCGCCGCCGAAAAGCTCGGCGGCGCAGGTGCCGTATTCGGCGGCATTGTCCATCACTGACGGCATCATCGACCGCGGGACGTTCAGCATGTCCAACAAGTCGTCGTCCCAGTCCTGGGTGTGGATATTGAACATCATCGTGCGCGAGGCATTAGAGGCGTCGGTGGCGTGAATCTCACCGCCGGTCAGTTTCCAAAGCAGGAAACAGTCGATGGTGCCAAACCTCAACTCGCCGCGTTGGGCCTTCTCCCGCGCGCCTTCCACGTTCTCCAACAGCCAGGCCACTTTGGAGCCGGAGAAATACGCATCGATCAGCAGCCCCGTCTTACGTTGAACCAGGTCCGTGTGACCGGCGGCCTTCAGGCTGTCGCAATAATCCGACGTGCGCCGGTCCTGCCACACGATGGCGTTGTGAATGGGCCGTCCGGTCGTGGCATCCCAGATGACTACCGTCTCGCGCTGGTTGGTGATGCCGATGCCAGCGATGTCGGTCGGGGTGATGTCGGCCTGCCGCATCGCCTCGCGGCAGGTCGCAACCGTGGCGCGCCAGATTTCCTCGGGATCGTGCTCGACCCAACCTGGATGGGGATAGTTCTGGGGCAGTTCCTCCCCGGCCTGGGCCACCGGAATGCCGTCGGCGTCGAACACCATTGCGCGGGTGCTCGTCGTGCCCTGATCGATCGCCAGCACATAACCGCGAGTGGCCATGATCCCAATCCTCCCCAAACGACTTAGCGTTCTTGTTGTTCCGCGGGCCGCATGGTGCCCGCGTTGACGGCGCTGGTCCAGCGCCAAAATCCTTTCTCCGGCGCGCCTGATCCTGTAGTGATTTGGGCGCAAACAACATGCAAGAAAACGAGGGCGAGGGGCAGGGAGCGTGAAACCCAGTGACGTAAAAACAGCCGAAGACGCGGCCAGGATCGTCTCGGAAAGAAAGGCTGAATACGTCCGGATCGGCGTGTTCGACAATGACGGTGTGTTCCGCGGCAAGTACATGGCCGCGTCGAAGTTTTTGTCTGCGCTGGAGGGCGGATTCGGTTTCTGTGACGTGGTTCTGGGCTGGGACAGCCAAGACCAGCTCTACGACAACGTCCAGTTCACCGGCTGGCACACCGGCTATCCGGATGCGACGGTCCGGGTTCTGCCGGAGACCTGTCGGGAGATCCCCTTCGAAGACAACATCCTGTTGTTCCTGGGCGAGTTTGCCGGCGAAGCCGAAGCCGTCTGTCCCCGCAGCGTGCTGCGCCGCGCGCTCGATAAGGCGGACGGCATGGGCTACGACGTTTATTCCGCCATCGAGTACGAGTTCTTCCTGTTCGAGGAAACGCCCCACAGCGTTCGCGAGAAGGCCTATCGGGACCTCCGCAACATCACGCCGGGGTTTTTCGGTTATTCCATGCTGCGCAGTTCCGTGCACGCCGACTTCTATCACGAGCTGCTGGAAACCTGTTCGGCGATGGATTTTGCGCTCGAAGGGCTGCACACCGAGACCGGGCCTGGCGTGCTGGAGGCGGCAATCGCGGCCGACACCGGTGTGCGTTCCGCCGACAAGGCAGCACTTTTCAAGTCCTATACCAAGATCCTGGCGCAACGCCGCGACTGGATGGCGAGCTTCATGGCGAAATGGTCTCCCGACTGGCCGGGACAGAGCGGGCACATCCACATTTCGCTGAAATCCAAGGACGGTGCCAGCGCCTTCGTGGACGGCGACAAGCCGGGCATGAACGACACCATGCGCCACTTCATCGGCGGCCAGCAGAAACTGATGCCGGAGCTGCTGGCGATGGTGGCGCCGACGGTCAACAGCTACACCAGACTGATCCCGGGATTCTGGGCGCCCACCGAGGCGAGCTGGGGAGTTGACAACAGGACATGCGCGTTGCGGTCGATTCCCGGCAGCGCCAAGTCGCAACGCGTCGAGTACCGGGTTGCGGCGGCCGACATCAACCCTTACTTGGCCCTGGCCGCGGCGGTAGGGTCCGGGCTCTACGGGATCGAGAACAAGATCGAACCCACCGCGCCGGTCGACGGCAACGCCTACGACCAGACATTTCCCGACGAACTGAAGCTGCCGGAAACGCTGTTCGAAGCGGGGGGACGGTTGCGACAATCCCAGCCGGCGCGGGCGCTGTTCGGCGACGAGTTCGTCGATCATTACGCAGCCAGCCGGGAATGGGAGGAGCGCCAGTATCGGCGGGCCATCACCGACTGGGAACTGGAGCGGTACTTTGAGATCATCTGATGCCTTCGGCCAGGTCGGGCGCGTGTCCATGCCGGTGGACGAATCGGCATGACGGGCACGGCGTCCTACGTCGGAAACTGGTCGTTTCCGAACCGCATCCTGTTCGGCGCGGGGCGGATCCGGGAACTGCCCAAGGTGTGCTGGTCGACCAGCATGAACCGGCCGCTGCTGGTCACCGATCCGGGGCTGGCGGCGCTGCCGCCGGTGCAGGCGGCCCTGTCGGCCAACGAAGAGGCCGGACTGCCGACTGCCGTGTTTTCCGAAGTGAAAAGCAATCCCACCGGCGCCAATATCGCCGACGGCGTTGCCGCCTATCGCGACGGCGGCCACGACGGCGTCATCGCGCTGGGTGGGGGCAGCGCGCTGGATGTGGGCAAGGTGGTGGCCTTGATGGCCGAGCAGGACGAATCGCTGTGGGAATTCGATCTTGCTGACGACCGCTGGAAGAAACCTCAGGTTCATGCCCTGCCGCCAATCATTGCCGTGCCCACGACGGCCGGCACAGGATCGGAGGTCGGTCGCGGCGCGGCGATCACCAATCAGGATTTGGACGAGAAGCGGGTCATCTTTCATCCCCGCATACTGCCGGCAGCGGTCATTTCCGATCCCGAGTTGACGGTCGGCCTGCCTTCGCATCTCACGGCCGCAACCGGGCTCGACGCATTTTCCCATGGTTTCGAGGCGCTCTGCGTGCCCGACTTCCATCCCATGGCGGACGGGATTGCGCTGGAGGGTATGCGTCTGGTGGCCGAAGCGCTGCCCCGGGCCTGTGCGGAGGGGAGTGATCTGGAGGCCCGCGCCAAGATGCTGGCCGCCGCTTCCATGGGCGCGGTCGCGTTCCAGAAGGGTCTCGGCGCCGTGCATGCACTCAGTCACGGGATCGGCGCGTTGTTCGACACCCATCACGGGCTGACCAACGCGGTCGTGCTGCCGTATGTGATGCGCCACAACGAGGCGGCGATTGCCGGCAAGATGGAATTGCTGGGCCGGGTGCTGGGCGTTGACCAACCGGGCTTTGCCGGTGTGCTGGACTGGTATCAGGGGTTCCGGGAAAATCTCGGCGTTCCGGAAAATCTGGGCGAGATCGGCGTCAGCACCGACAAGGCGGACCGGATTGCGGAAATGGCTCTGGTGGATCCGTCGCTCCCAACCAATCCCATGCCGGCCAGCGCCGATCAGCTCAAGGATCTGTTCGTCGATGCCGTCGAAGGGCGCCTCTAGGCGTTCGGGCGGCATCCCGTCGTTTTTCGGAGTTTCAACTCATTCAAGGACAAGCCATGAAATCTCTCTTCGCTCGCGTTTCCGCGCTTACCGTCATTTTCGGCCTTTCCCTGTCGGCCGCCCGCGCCGCCGACAAGTACGATCCCGAGAACACGATCTACCTGGATCTCAAGGACGGTCGGGTCATCATCGAGCTAAAGCCGGATCTGGCGCCGCAGCACGTGGCCAGAATCAAACAGCTTACCCGCGACGGGTTCTATGACGGGCTCAAGTTCCACCGGGTCATCGAGGGCTTCATGGCACAGACCGGCGACCCGCGCGGCGACGGCACCGGCGGCTCCGACCTGCCGGACCTGCCGGCGGAGTTCTCCAACGAAAAACACATCCGCGGCACCCTGTCCATGGCCCGGGCAGCGGACCCCGACAGCGCCAACAGCCAGTTCTTCATCATGTTCGATCGGGCGCCGCATCTGGACGGCCAATACACCGTCTGGGGTCAGGTCGTCGAAGGCATGGAGCATGTGGACAGTATCAAGCGCGGCACCGGGCGCAACGGCGAGGTCCGCGACCCCGACGTCATCGTGAAGATGCAGATCGCCGTCGACACGATGTAGCGCGGAATCGGCATCATCCTTCGAGACGCGCCCTACGGGCGCTCCTCAGGATGAGGAAAGTGGAAACCCCTCACCCTGCTCGGGCTTCGCCCTCGCTTCCCTCACCCCAACGGGGAGGGGGAGATTCTTTTGCCGCTGCCCGGTGAATGGGGATTTGGTTCCTTCTCCCCCTCGGGGAGAAGGTGGCCCGCAGGGCCGGATGAGGGGGGTCGGACGTCTAACTGAGGTCCCCCTCACACTGCTCGGGCTTTGCCCTCGCCTCCCTCTCCCCAACGGGGAGAGGGGATGTTCTATGAGCTCGTCAATCCTACACTCTCCCCTGGGGGAGAGGGCGGTCCGCGCTGCGAGGGCCGGGTGAGGGGTTCCCAATTCCCGCCGCTCTGGGGTCCTCGGACAGGTCCAGCCGCACCGCGGCCTGCCATGGTTAACGGCGCGTTTAAGAACTCTTAAGGCTGCATGCGTTAGAATGGGCGTTCGGGTCGGAGAACCGGGCCCGGTGAGGCAAAAAGCCCGAAGGATAGAAAGAATGTCCGAGATCGCATCCGCTGTCGTTTCCGCCGTAACCAACGCCAAGCATGACCTGCTTGTGGGCGTGGTCAAACAACAGGCGAAGAGCGAGCAGCAGGTCGTCGATATGATCCGCAAAACCGTGGGTTCCGGCTCTCAGCCGCTGAACACCTCCGGACGGGGCAGCATCGTCAACGTCCTGGCCTGACGGCCGGAGCCATTTCCAATTCGAGCTTCCAGACGCCGCCCTCGGGCGGCCGTTTGCGATTCCGGACCGCCGTTGCCGTTCAACCGGCCATCCGCGCGCGGATGTTCTCAACCCCGCCCTGATAGCTGCCCTCGATCATCCCGGCCATGTCCGCTTCCGGTATCCCGACGGGCTCGAAGGTGGACGACCAGTGCAGCGTGCAGGCACCGGAACCCTTGTCCTCGACACGGATCGTCGCGCGGTAGCCGGTCATCGGCAACGATGACTCGATGACCGTGTAGGTATAGCTCCGGCCGGCGTCGTCATAGGCCTCGAGCCGCTCGTCGGCCGTTGCGCCGCCGGCGAGCGACAGCTTCCTGACGGCGCCGACGCCATTGCCGTCGGCCTCACTGGCCTCGGCTGCCGGAAGCCAGTCCGAGATCGCGCCGAAGTCGCCTATGAGGGCCCACACCCGGGACGCGGATGCTTGGATGTCTTCCGAGATGGACACGCTAGTCATGCCATTTCCCCTGCTGCTCGCCTTTTTTTGTCCGGCCTAGGCCGGATTGCCGACCTTGACTTCGTAGCCCGGTTCTTCGGGTTCGTCGTCGAGCATCTCTGGCGGGAACCCGGGCGCCCTGAGATCGGTGCCGCAGGCCTCCTCGTGGCGCTTGACGATCATGGAAGACCAGGCCCGGCGCCCGTAACGCTCGGCGCCGTCCTTGAAGATCTCAAGAAACAGGGGCGAGAGTTCCAATGACACGCCGGACCGATCCGCCACTTCCTGAAACAGGCTCAGGTCCTTGAGCACCAGGTCCATCGTGAAGTTGATGTTGTAGGAGCCGTTGAGGATCACCTGGCTCTCCGTCTCGTGCACGAACGAGTTGCCCGAGGAGATGCGGACCGCTTCGTAGGTCGTCGACAGATCCATGCCGGCCTGCTTGGCGGCGACAAGGGCCTCGCCCAGGGACAACAGGTTTGCGGTTGCCAGGTAATTGGTGACCACTTTCAGCACGGATGCCGAACCGAGCGGACCAGTGTGCAGGATGCGCCGGCCCATGGCCGTGAGCAACGGCAGCACTGTCTCGAACGTTTCGCGCGCACCACCGGCGAAGATCGAGATGTTACCGGTTGCCGCCCGGTGACATCCGCCAGAGACTGGACAGTCCATGGCCACGGCGCCGGTTTCAGACACGATCGCGCCCAGGCGCTTGACCTCGGCCTCGTCGGTCGTGCTCATTTCCAGCCAGATCTTGCCCGGGCCGAGACCGGCCAGAATGCCGTCGGGTTGCTCCATGACAGCCGCGCTCGCTGCCGGCGAGGGCAGGCAGGTGATCACCACATCCGCGGTCTGCGCCATCTCGCGCGGGCTGTCGCCCCATGCCGCTCCGCGCTCCAGGAACGGGTGTGCGGCTTCTTCGTCCAGGTCCCGCACGGTCAGCGCGATACCGTTGCGCTGCAGGCTGCCGGCCAGTTTGCCGCCAACATTACCCAGCCCGATAAAACCGACGGCCATCGCGGGACGACTCAATTTGTCACTCCCGCCAGCCGGCCGTCCAGGATGTCGGGGTCGAATGGCGGGCGCGTAAAGATCTCCTGCAACAGCGGCCGGAAATGATCCATCGGCTTGGTGGGATAGTCGGGGTCGAATGCCTCCTGGTCCCAGTCGCGGCAGAAGCGGACACAGGAGTCGTACCAGGGATGGTCCTTGTATCTCAGATGGCCTTCGCCGTCCTGTCCGAGCTGAGGGGCGTAGTAGGCGCGCTGGAACAGGCCGTGCATCTCAACTACCCAGGTGACCTCCTCGCGGACATAGGGCTGGATGATCGCGGCGGCGAGTCGCGAATGATTCTGGGGCGCGAGCTCGTCGCCGAGATCGTGAATTAGAGCGCCCACGATCATTTCCACGTCCGCCCCGTCGGCCTCCGCCCGGGTCGCTGTCTGTAACGAGTGTTCTTTTCGAGTGACCAGGTACCCCTCGAGCGAGTGATCGAGCGCCTCCAGAGCGGCGATGATCCGGTCCGGCAGGCGCCAGATATGCTGCTGCTCCAGCTTTTCGAGAAAGAGGTACTCTTCGGTTGTGCCGTCGGCCATGCGCTTGAAGTTTACGGTTTGCATCGGTCGGCTTTTCCTTCTTCGGTTTGCGGCGCGCGCCGGCGTTGCACGCGGTAGTGGCTGCGCGGTCCTTCCCGGTCGATGTAGCAGCCCTGCAGGTGGCGGGCCCCTTCGCTAGGATCGAATCCGGTGCGGCCGTGAAGGACGCGATTGTTGTCGAACATCACCAATTCGCCGGGATGGAGCGGGAACCGCAGCTCGTATCGCGGGTCGGTCAAAAGCTCGCCAAGCCGGCGACGGGCGTGGTGAAACCGTTTCATCGTCGCCGGATCGAGCACCGGCGTTCTGTCGAGCCGCGGGCTGTAATGGATGCCCTCAAAAACGCCGTCCCGGTCCAGATGGATGATGGGACGCCGGGCATAGTGCTCTGCTTCCACGTCCGCGAAGTGAAATCCGACCGGTTCGGTCGCGAGCAGGGCGTAGCCGTCCGCGTCTTCCGCCTTCAGAGCCTCGCTGACGGCCAGGCCGTCCACCAGGGTGGACAGCCCGCCGCTGGTCTCGTTGACCAGGCAGTGCAGGATCTGGATCCCCGGAACGGGTTCGCGATAGGGGTTGTCGGTGTGGGGCCCGAGCGGGACGGGCCTGTATGCCAGGTCGTTGGAGGCCGGGCGCGAGGTAACTTCGAACAGGCGACCGAAATTGGTTTCGCGCACCCAGCCGAAGTGCCCGGCGACGTCCAGGATAGTGCCCGGCTCGACAGGCGTTTTGCGGAGCTTGACGACGCCGTTAGTCAGGAACGCTTCCAGCGCCTCGAGGAAGGCGGGTCCGCCGGCCCGGACCGGCGGCCAGTCGAAAGTGAACGCGGGCGGCTGCTCGGCGGTCCAGGCGACGGGATCCGGCAAGCCGCCATCGGCGGCCACATCGGCCAGCAGGGCCGCGGTGGAGAAGCGGCCGCAATAGCCGTCGCTGAAACCAAGCTCGAGCGTGTCCCCGTCGGACCGGATGCTGGTCAAGGCCAGATCGTCGGGCAGGCGGTGCGGATCGAACAGCCGCTGCCGCGTCACCGGATCGCACTGGTCCGGATCGGGGCTGCGTTCGCGCAGCCAAAGGGGCGACAGCTCGACGCTGCTGTCTTCCCGTACCAGCGTAATTCTGCCCGCCGCCTCGTCCACCTGGATGAATGTGCTCACCCGCGTGCTCCCGACCGGCGGCCCGTGTCCGGCCGCCGAGCGTAGTCTGACACCAGTTTGACACTCTTGAACAGGCCGTTTGAGCGACCACGCGCCGGCGCTTTGCCATTGTCAGCATGGCCGGAAATGGGAGAGGTTGCGAAGGACAGAGAACAACCCGAACGAAAGGCCATGGCGCTGGTTCCGACCATCGACATCACGCCGCTGGTCACAGGTGACGAGATCGCACGCCGGGTCGTTGCCGACGCGATCGGCGAGGCCTGCCGATCCATCGGTTTCCTCTGCATCGAGGGGCACGGCGTCCCTTCCGCGGCGGCGGACCGGCTACGGGTTGCGATGCAGCGTTTCTTTGCGCTGCCGGAGACGGAGAAACGCCGGGTAGCGATCACCCGGGACAACTACCGGGGCTATATCCCGTTCGGTGCCTTTACCCCGAATGCGGGCGTGGGGGAGCCCGATCGGTATGAAGGATACAAGCTGCATTTCGACGTGGCGCCAGACGACCCGATCCGGTCGGACTGTTCCCTCTATGGCCCGAACCGCTGGCCGGACAGGCCGGAAGACCTGAGGGACGCGGCGCTGGACTACTGGCGTCACATGGACGCAGTCGCAACGCGGCTGCTGGGTGGCTTCGCGCTGGCGCTCGGCCTCGAGGAGGAATACTTCGCACCGGCGTTCAGCTATCCGCTGACAAGCATGACGCTGTTGCACTACCCGCCGCATCCCGTGGGTGCCGGCGGGTTCGGTATCCATCCGCACAAAGATACGGATGCCTTTACGATCCTGTGGCCGGACCCGGTGGGCGGCCTGGAACTCCGCCCGCGGGACGGCGAATGGATCGACGTTGACTGCCCGCCCGAGGTGCTGGTGGTCAATGTGGGCGACATGATGGAGCTCTGGAGCGGTGGGCGTTTCGTCTCCACGCCGCACCGCGTCATTAACCGAACAGGACGAGAACGCTACGGATTTCCCTATTTCGCCGTTCCCCGGCACGACATAAAGGTGGCGCCGGTCGTCGAACCGATGCCAGGTTTCAACCGGGAACCGGTGCCGGTCGGCGATGTTTCCGCAGAAGTCTGGCGCACCAACTGGCGGGACGAAAAGCCAAAGGACGCGACGCTCGATCTGGGCACGATCGACGAGCCCAAGCCGCAATGGTAGCTACCCTCGTCCGTCCGCTCATTCCATAACGTCGAAATTCCCGGCGAGGACATGGTCCAACCGGCCGCTGCGCCAGCCGCGCGCCGCGTCGCGGACCAGCGGGGTCGGCTGTTCCCGGTAGCGCCGGACGATGTCGTGGTCCGTGTCGCCGGGCTGCTCAAGCTGCTGACGGGCCTGGTGCAGGAGCGCTTTCATTCCGTCTGGCGGCGGGCCGTCCGGTTGCGGTACCACCCTGACATGGACGCTCAGCCGCTCGAAATGGTTGGGCCTGTCGGCCGGCCACTCAAAGACATGCAGACCGTTCTCTGGCGCCAGCAGGCTGTGGGCGCCGAACCCCATGACAGCGTAGATCGCGCGGTAGCCGGACGCAGCGTTGGCGCCGGGACCTTCCAGCCGGGTGAACCGCATCCGGCGCGCGCTACCCCAGGCCTCGTACATCGCCGACAGGCGACCGGCGAACTCCAGGACACGATCCCGGTCTTGGGTTCCGTCGGGGCTTGCCTCGACCAGAAGGAAGGCCTCGTGCGGCCGATCGTCGATCACGTCCCGGCAGGCGACGTCCAGCAGGAAGAGGTTTTGCGCCAGGACTTTGACCATATTGACCGGCGCGCTGTCCCGAGCGCCGTGGGCGCCACCATCCAACCGGTTGAGCAGCTTTTCGGCCCGGCGGGTGCCGGCGGCGATCCGGTCGAGATATTCCGCCATATTCAACGTCGCGAAACGATCCGGCGAGCTCCAAAAATCTGGCTGTTCCATGGCGGAATAGGCTGCTCCCTGGCGCTGTCGCCAGTCGTCGGTGTCCACGATTCCAGCCAGCCCCTGGTAGTGGCCCCGCAAAGCAATCAGTTCATGCGCGGAGCCCCTGGGATGCATCATGATGAATTGCGGGGTGAGATCCCCGTCGGGCGCGCCGGGTGCCGGCGGGGCGGGTTCCGCCGCCTCCTTGTCGACCGGTTCCGGGGCGTCCGGATCGACGAATGTCACTTCCAGGGCGTCGTCCCTGCACGAGACGAACAGGAACTGGTCGCCCTCCGGCGCCTGATGCTGCACGATCGTGATCGCCAAGGGAGAAAGCAGGTAACGCTCGACGGCCCGTTTCAGAGGGCGGGCACCGAGGTCCGTTGTGAATCCTTTCTCCAGCAGAAATTCGATCGCGGCCTCGTCCCACTCTACCGCCCAGTTGCGGTATTTCAGGCCCTTTCTCTGGAAGGCGTCGACCAGCTCTTTCTGAAGGATCTCACGCATCGTGTCCCGGCCGAGGGGGCGAAAGATCACCACCCGGTCAAGACGATTGATGAACTCCCGACGAAACGCCAATTCGATCGCCCGTTTGACTTCCCCGGCATCGAACCCCTGGGCGACGGAAGCAAACCCCAGCGACGCGCCGGTGGGGATCTGCGCTCCCAGGTTGGAGGTCAGGATGACGATCGAGTGGCGGAAGTCTGCAACCCGCCCGTTGCGGTCGGTTATCCTTGCATCGTCGAAGACCTGAAGAAAGGTGTCCCAAACGTTCGGATGCGCCTTCTCGAATTCGTCCAGCAAAACCACGGAGAAGGGCTGTTGTCGGATCTGGTCGGCCAAGGAGATGCCGGTTCCCTCGCGGGGCTGGCCGATCAAGCGATCCAGGCTCTCGGGCGTCTGAAACTCACTCATATCGAACCTGAGCATGCGCTTGGCGTCGCCGAACAACCATTCGGCCAGGGTTTTGGCAATCTCCGTCTTGCCGGTGCCGGTGGGCCCGGCGAAGAGGAACACGCCAATGGGCCGCGTCGGGTCCGTCACGCCGGCCTTCATCATTGCAACGCGTTCGACGAGGGACTCCAGCGCCTCCTGCTGGCCGACCACCCGCCGGCCAAGAAAGTTTCTGAGATCCTTCAGATCGAGCTCGCGTCGATGATCCAGAATGTCGATGGGAAGACCGGTCTGGCCGGACAGCGTCGCAAGGATATCATCCAACCGAAGCTGGGGTTTCTCGCCGTCGGTGCCTGCGCGCAGCATATGGACCGTATTCTCGAGCAGTCCGAGCAGATTGCCCGGCGCCGCGCGGTCGCCCAGATACTGCTGTGCCAGGTCCCAGGTCTGATCAAGGAAATCGGGATCCTCAACGGCTGCATTAAATTCGATCCAACGCTTTGCCAGCTCCAGCGTCCGCTTGGCAGTGAGTGATTCAATGTGCATCGCGGCCAGGCCGGTAACTGCCCTTGGATAGTGTTGAAGAAGCCTTTCCAGGGCCTGCGGGTGGGTCTCGCCGATGATCTTGAGCTGACCGCGCTCGACCATCGGCAATATCATGTCCAGCGCACTCGTCGGGCTGTATTGATGCCGTCCGGAGAAGGCGAGCTCGTGAATATTGGGGATGACCCAGACGACGGGCTTATCGCCCCTCAGTTGCGCGACAACTGCCTTCAATCGCTGCTCGAACTCCCCCATCAGAGATTGGCCAGCAATCAGGTCGGCGTGACCGGCGACGAACACTTCCCAGCCTTGGCCGTGGAGCCGGCTTGCCAGCCGGCGCAGGATCGAGGTCTTGCCGACACCGCGCTCGCCGACGACCAGACAGGATTGCGGTCGGTCGGCCAGCAGCAGCGATTCCAGCCGGCCTACCGCCTCTTCCAGAGTCTCGTGCGTCAGGATTGGCCCGGTCGACTGGGTGTCTAGATCGTCCCACAGCCGACCCGCGGAGCGCAGCACGCTGGGATCTGATCCCTGGGCAACGGCTCGTTCGAAGCTCTCCAGGAGAGGGTCCCTGACCGCCGGGCCGAGATCGCTCAAGAACTCACGGAGTTTCGCAACCAACTCCGGATGGAGATCAACTTTGACTCCGTCGAAAGATGGCGTCTCGCCAGCCTGAACACGCTTTTCTATGAAACTCAGGAGGAATGATCGCGAGGGCCGATAATCCAGATAACCAGCCGTACTGGTCAGAACCAGGCCAACGATCGACTGGTCGGGCGGCACGGTCTCCAGCAGGTAGTTCAGAGCGAAGTATTGCGGCCACGGTGCGACGGTCCCAACACAGCCCAAAACGTCATCCAGGGCTTCCGGACCGTCGCTGCGCTGCGTCAACGCCTCGATGGCAAGGCAGGACATGACCGCGTTGTCGCCGGTGACATAATTGCACAGGGTGTGCAGCGGGACGTCAGGTTCGCAGAGCAGCCGCACGCCGAACTCGAAATCGCCGTTGATCTCGACCAGATCGGCAGGATGGGAGGACTGGTTGTAGAACTCGGTCAGCCGGCCGGCGATCTCGAATATGTCACGTGGCTGCGGCTTGGATTCCCGCTTTGCAGGAAACACGTGCCGCCCGATCATGAACGCGGCGGTCACGACGATCGCGAGTATCGCCAGAAGATATGCAAGATCCTGCACGGCTGTCGGCCTGCCTGTCCCTCAAACGTCGCCTGCGGACTCTATCAGCTATGGTCGGACCGTGAAGCGATCTCGCCGCCCCACGGCGGCGCCGCTACTGGGCGGCCGCGGCTTCGGCTGGGTTCTCCAGCCGTCCTTCCTCGACGCCGTGGCAGGCGACGGCGGCCCGACCTGCCTCGAGCAGCTCGGGGCTGTCTGTCCGGCAACGCTCGTTGGCAAAGGGGCAGCGCGGATTGAAGGCGCAGCCCGACGGCGGATCGATGGGCGAGGGCAGTTCGCCCTCCAGACGGATGCGCTGGCGGCGGCGCTCCGGGTCCGCTACCGGCGTCGCCGACAACAGCGCCTGGGTGTAGGGATGCCGCGGCTGGTCGAACAGCACATCCTGCGTCGCGTGTTCCACCGGACGGCCCAAATACATGACCAACACGTCGTCGGCGATATGGCGCACCACCGACAGGTCATGGCTAATGAACAGATAGGCCAGGTTGAACTCGTCCTGAAGATCTGCCAGCAGGTTCAGAACCTGGGCCTGGATGGAAACGTCAAGTGCGCTGACCGGCTCGTCCAGCACGACAATCTTGGGATTCAACATAAGGGCACGGGCGACGGCAATCCGCTGGCGCTGGCCGCCTGAGAACATGTGCGGATAGCGGTTGTAGTGTTCAGGCCTGAGGCCGACCCGCTCCATCATTTCCATGGCGGCCTTGCGGCGCGCTGCGGCGTCCATGTCCGTATTGATCAGCACCGGCTCTTCCAGGATGGTGCCGACGCGCTTGCGCGGGTTGAGCGAGCCGTAAGGATCCTGGAAGACGATCTGGACGGTCTTGCGGAGCGCGCGCAGCTCCTGTGCGGTCGCGTTGCCGACGTCGAGCCCGCCGATTTCCAGGCGGCCCGCCGTGGGCGGTTCGATCAGGGTGACGAGCCGGGCCAGGGTCGACTTGCCGCAGCCGGACTCGCCGACCACCGCCAACGTACGCCCGGTTTCCAACGTGAAGCTCACGCCGGCGACGGCGCGCACCAGCGCATGTGAAAACATATTGCGCCGCACCTGGTAGTCACGTTCCAGGCCCTCGGCCCTGATGACGGTCTCGCCGCTCATGCCGCGGCCCCACCGGTGGCGGGCTCCGTCGGCACGCCGCCTTCCAACGGCGTGAAGCAACGCACCTGGCCGTTGTGAAACTGCGTCAGGCCCGGCTGGTCCGCCCGGCACAGCGCGGTCGCGTACTTGCAGCGCGGGCTGAACAGGCAGCCGCTCGGCCGGTCGCCGGCACCGGGCACGACGCCGGGAATAGTCGGCAGGCGGGCGTGCCCGACGCCACGCTCGGGCAGCGCGTCCAGCAGGGCGGCGGTGTAGGGATGGCGCGGCTCGTCGAACAAGCGCTCCACGTCGCGCACCTCGACCTGCTGTCCGGCATACATGACCTGCACCCGGTGCGCCATCTCGGCGATCACGCCCATGTCGTGCGTGATCAGCACCAGGGCCATACCGCGCTCGCGCTGGAGATCCCGGAGCAGATCCAGAATCTGTGCCTGGATGGTCACGTCCAGCGCCGTGGTCGGTTCGTCGGCGATCAGCAGGCGCGGATTGCAGGCGATCGCCATGGCGATCATCACGCGCTGGTTCATGCCACCCGACATTTGATGGGGAAACGCCCGCAACCGCGTCTCCGGCGCCGGGATACCGACGAGTCCGAGCAACTCGATGGCGCGCTGGTCGCGCTCGTGGCGTGTGCCGCCCAGATGGGCCTTGATGGTCTCGGTGATCTGGAACCCAACGGTGAAACAGGGGTTAAGGCTGGTCATGGGCTCCTGGAAGATCATCGACAGGTCGCGGCCGATGAGCCGCCGCCGTGCCCGCGGGCTGACGGTCAGCAGGTCCTCGCCGCCGAAATTCAGCCGGTCGGCGGTGATCTTTGCAGTCCAGGGCAACAGCCCCATCATGGCCAGCATGGTGACACTCTTGCCGGAGCCCGACTCGCCCACCACGCCCAGCACTTCGCCTTCCTCCACCGTCAGGTCGATGCCGTCGACGGCGCGGAACGGTCCCAAAGCGGTCTGGAACTCGACGGCCAAGTTGTGGATTTCGAGCAGGGCCATGTCAGCTCCGCTTCAGCTTGGGGTCCAGCGCGTCGCGCAGGCCGTCGCCGAGAAGGTTAAGCGCCAGCACGGTGATCAGGATGGCGAGACCCGGGAAGGTGACCACCCACCAGGCCCGCAGGACGAATTCGCGTGCCTCGGCCAGCAAGGTGCCCCATTCGGGCGTCGGCGGCTGAGCGCCCATGCCCAGAAAACCGAGTGCCGCGGCATCCAGGATTGCGGTGGAAAAGCTCAGGGTCGCCTGCACGATCAGCGGCGCCATGCAGTTGGGCAGGATGGTGACGAACATCAGGCGCAGTTTGCCGGCGCCGGCCACCCGGCTGGCGGTGACATAGTCCCGGGAGCGTTCGCTGATCACCGAGGCGCGGGTCAGCCGCACATAGTGCGGCATCAGGGTCACCGAGATCGCAATCATCGCGTTGGAGAGCTTGGGTCCAAGGATGGCCACCAGGACCAGCGCCAGGAGCAGACTGGGGATTGCCAGGATGACGTCCATCAGGCGCATCACGATCGTGTCGTAGGCGCCCCGAAAAAAGCCCGCGGTCAGGCCGATGGTGATGCCGAAGGTGAGGGACAGGCTGACCACGATGACGCCGACGACCAGCGAGTAGCGCGAGCCGTGGATGATCCGCGACAGAAGGTCCCGGCCAACCGCGTCGGTGCCCAGGATGAACGACCAGCTGCCGTCAGCCGCCCAGACCGGGGGTTTAAGCAGGGCGTCGCGATACTGCTCGTGCGGCGCGTGCGGCGCGATGACGTCCGCGAAAAGCGCCATCAGGATGACAAACAGCACCACGAACAGACCGATGACGCCGCCGCGGTTCTCACTGAAATAGAACCAGAACTCGCGCAGCCTCTGGGCGGCCGCGCCGCGGTCGATGATAGAGGAGCCGTTTTGCGTGATATCAGCCATGGTTCAGCGTGTGTGGCGGATGCGGGGGTTGATGAGGCCGTACAGGAAATCGACGAACAGGTTGACCAGCATGACCGTGATGGCGATCAGCACGAGTCCGCCCTGGACCGCCTGGTAGTCCCGCCGGAAGATGGAATCGAGCATCCACTTGCCGATACCTGGCCAGGAGAAGATTGTTTCGGTCAGGATCGCGCCCCCCAGCAGCACGCCCACCTGGAGGCCGATCACCGTGACCACCGTGATGAGGGCGTTTCTGAGGGCGTGCAGCCCGATCACCCGGCGCGGCGACAGGCCCTTGGCGCGCGCGGTGCGGACATAATCCTCGCCCAGCACCTCGAGCATAGCCGAACGAGTCTGGCGCGCGATCACCGCCAAGGGGATTGTGCCCAGCACGATGGTGGGCAGGATCAGGTGCCGGACAGCGGATTTGAAGGCACCCGCCTGGTCCGAGAGCAGCGAGTCGATCAGCATGAAACCCGTGACAGGGTCGAAGAAAAAGAGAAGGTTGATCCGGCCGGACACCGGGGTGAGTTGCAGAATGCCGGAAAACAGGATGATCAGCAGCAGCGCCCACCAGAAGATCGGCATCGAATAGCCGGTGAGCGAAATGCCCATCAGTGCCTGGTCGAAGATCGAGCCGCGCTTGACGGCGGCGAGCACGCCCGCCGGCAGGCCGATGGCTGCGGCGAAGATGATGGCGCAGATGGATAGTTCGATCGTCGCCGGGAACAGGGCGAAGAACTCGGTCAGCACGGGTTTCTTGGTGATGAAGGAAACGCCCAGATCGCCCTGCAGCACGTCGAGCACGAAATCCACATATTGCTTCCACAGGGGCTGGTCGAAACCGAACCGGGCCATCAGCTCCGCATGACGTTCCGGCGTGATGCCACGTTCGCCGGCCATCACCTCGACCGGGTCGCCGGGGATCATGCGGATGAAGCTGAATGCCACCAGGGTGACCCCCAGGAAGGTGGGAATCAAAAGACCCAATCGGCTGGCTATGAAGCGAATCATCGGATCATCAACATTCCGAAAACCAGGAACGGGAGCGACGCTATGGCGTCCACTCCCGTTCCGTTGTCGTTACGTCAAGCGACCGGAGCTATTTCAAGTCCACTCCATAGATGACGTGGCCGCCGAACGGATCGATCCGGAAGTCATGGACCTCCTTGCGGGTCGGCTTGTAGACCACCGAATGGGCGATGGTGATCCACGGCGCTTCTTCCTTGAAGATCGCCTGAGCCTGCCGGTAGAGATCCGTCCGCTGTTCCACGTCGGCGATCTGCTTCGCCTTGCGGAGCAGGCCGTCGAACTCCTGGTGGCACCAGCGGGCCCGGTTGCCGCCGGTGGCGGCGGCGTCACAGCCCAAAAGCACGTACATGAAGTTGTCCGGATCGCCATTGTCGCCGGTCCAGCCCAGAAGCATGGTCTGGTGCGCGCCCTCCTTGGTGCGAGTCAGGTATTCGCCCCATTCCATGGAGACGATCTCGGCCTCGACGCCGACCTTGGCCCAGTCGGCCTGGATCAGCTCGGCCATGCGCCGTGCATTGGGGTTGTACGGCCGCTGCACCGGCATGGCCCAGATGTCCGTCTTCAGGTCGGTCACCCCGGCCTCGGCCAGCAGCTGCTTGGCCCGCTCCGGATCGTATGGATAGTCCTGGACCTCGTTGTTGTAGGACCAGATCGTCGGCGGGATCGGGTTCTTGGCAATGCTGCCGGCGCCCTGGAAGACCGCTTCCAGGATCGCCTGCTTGTTGACCGCCATGTTGAGCGCCTGGCGCACCCGCTTGTCGTCGAACGGTGGCTTCTCGGTGTTGAAGGCGAGGTAGCCGACGTTCAACCCCTCCTGGCTCTGCAGGTTGATATCCGGGTCATTGGCCATGGCCTCGAGATCGGCCGGGTTCGGATAAGGCATCAGGTGGCATTCGCCGGCCTTCAGCTTCTGATAAGCGACGTTATTGTCCGGCGTGATGGCAAAGATCAGATCGTCGATCGCTGCCTTGCCTTCCCAATAATCCGGATGGGCCTTGTAGCGGATCACCGCATCCTTTTGGTAAGCGACCAGATAGAATGGGCCTGTGCCGACCGGCTCCAGGTCGACCTGCTCCGGCGTACCGGCGGCCATCATCTGATCGGCATACTCCGCCGACATGATCGAGGCGAAATCCATCGCCATGTTGGCGATGAACGGCGATTCCGGCTTGCTTAAGGTGAACTTGACCGTGTGCTCGTCGACCTTGTCGATCGAGGCGATCAGGTCGGTCATGCTCATATAGCCCCAGTAGCGATAGTCGCCGCCGGAGATCTTGCTGAAGGGATGGTCCTCGAACCGCTGCCGGCCGAAGCTGAACAGCACGTCGTCGGCGTTGAAGTCACGGGTCGGCGTGAAGTTCTTCGTTGTGTGGAACTTTACGCCCTGCCGCAGCTTAAACGTATATTCCAGGCCGTCTTCGGTGACGAACCAGGATTCCGCCAGCGCAGGACGGATATTCGTCGTGCCGCGCTCGAACTCGACCAGCCGGTTGAAGAGCTGGCGCGACGAGGCATCGAAGGTGGTGCCCGCGGTGTATAGGGCCGGATTGAAGCCCTCGGGGCTGCCTTCCGAGCAATATACGAAGGTTTTGGCCTGCGCGGCCGAGGCGATACCCATGACCAGGGCGGCACCCAGAACGGTGCTCAAGATTCGGTTTTTCACGTTAGTCTCCCTGCACTTTGTTGTGCTCTTTGACTAGGGAAGGGAAACGGTCCTGGCCCGGGTTCCGGCGGGAAACCAGCCCAGCCCGTCTTTCTTACATTCACTGCGACTGATCGTGCGTCTTTGGTGGGCCAAAAGCAACCGTTTCCAAGCGCCACCCTGCCAAGGCCGCCAGAGGCCGGCCAGCGCGTTGAAATTAATGATGGAATATCATTTGCCCGCGAGCGACACGCGGCAGGCGGCTTGGGGACGATTTTGACGGACGCCTTGCCCTGCGCGAAACATAGGGCTTGAAATCCCCGAGACATCGGCGCGGAATAGGGCCCCAGTACAGGTACCAAAAGAAGAAAGGGACGGAGCAGGCAGTGACTTCGCCGGGTCCGCCCCGGAAACAGATGCTGATCAGGGAGTCTTACAGATGAAACCGAGAACACTGCTGGGCACGACCGTGCTGGTCGCGGCCGCAACCCTTGCCTGGCCGACCGCGCAGGCGGAAAACGTGCTGCGCTGGGCATCCCAGGGCGACTCGTTAACCATGGATCCCCATGCACAGAACGAGGGTCCCACCATCACCATGGGCGGCCAGATCTACGAACCGCTGATCGCGCGCGACCCCCAGATGGTGCTGGAGCCGGCGCTGGCCACCTCCTGGGAGCCTTTGAATGAGACGACCTGGGAGTTCAAGCTGCGCCAGGGCGTCAAGTTCCACGGCGGCGAGGATTTGACGGCGGAAGACGTCGTCTTTTCGCTGAAGCGGGCCAAGACCGAATCCTCCGACATGAAAGAATATGTGGAGGCGGTCACCGAGGTGAAGGCGATCGACGACCATACGGTCCACATCATCACCTCCGGCCCGGCACCCATCCTGCCCAACCAGCTCACCACGCTCTATATCATGGACAAGGGCTGGGCGGAGCAACACAACGTCGTGGAGCCGCAGAACTTCAAGGACAAAGAAGAAACCTATGCGGTCCGTAACACCAACGGTTCCGGACCATTCAAGCTGGAACTGCGCGAGCCGGACACCAAGACCGTACTGGTCAAGAACGACGGCTGGTGGGGCCTGAGCCAGGACCCGCACAATGTCGACCGGATCGTGTACACGCCGATCCCCAACGCGGCGACCCGTGTGGCGGCCCTGCTTTCGGGCGAGCTGGACTTCGTGCTTGACCCGCCGCTGCAGGACCTCAACCGGATCGACCAGACCGGCGGCCTACGCGTGGTTCAGACGGCCCAGATCCGGACCATCTTCTTGGGCATGGACCAGGGCGTGGCCGAGCTGAGGACGTCCAACGTCAAGGGCAAGAACCCGCTCGCCGACAAGCGCGTGCGCCAGGCCATGTACCAGGCCATCGACGTCGGCGCGATCCAGAAGAAGGTGATGCGCGGCCTGTCGGTCCCGGCTGGCATGATCACGTCGCCGGGCGTGCACGGTCACACGCCGGCGCAGGACACGCGGCTCGACTATGATCCGGACGCGTCCAAGAAGCTGCTGGCCGACGCGGGCTACGCGGACGGATTCGAAATCCGGCTGGATTGCCCCAACAACCGCTACAACAATGACGAGGCGATCTGCGTCGCCGTTGTTTCCATGCTGGCGAAGATCGGCATCACGGTGAACCTGGAGGCGATCCCCAAGAGCCAGCATTTCCCGAAAATCCAGAAACGGGAGACCGACTTCTACATGCTGGGATGGGGCGTTCCGACGCTTGATTCCCAGTATGTCTTCGACTTCCTGTTGAAGACGTCGGGTTCCTGGAACGCCACCGGCTACTCGAACGCCAATGTCGACGACCTGACGGCGAAGATGGCCGTTGAAGTGGATGCAAAGACGCGGACCACCATCATCGACGATGCGTGGACGCAGGCGAACGCGGACATCGTCTATCTGCCGCTGCACCACCAGGTGATCGCCTGGGGGATGAGCGACAAGGTCGACATGCCGATCGTGCCGAATGATTCGCCCCGGTTCCGCTGGGCGCGCTTCAAATAGGCGCTTGAACAAGGGCGGTCTCCGAAAGGGGGCCGCCTTTTTCTTTCCAGGTCGGATTGTGGCGCCATGCTGACCTACGTTCTCAGACGTCTGGCCCAGTCAGTTGCCGTGATGATCGTGGTCGCGGCGGCGGCCTTCGTCATCTTCAACTATGTGGGCGACCCGGTGAACAACATGGTCGGCCAGGAGATGAGCATGGAGGACCGGGACAAGCTGAGGACCCAGCTTGGCCTCAACGATCCGGTCCTGGTGCAGTTCGCCCGTTTCGTCGGCAATGCCGCTCAGGGAGATTTCGGCTTCTCGCTGCGGCTGAAGCGGCCCGTCGACGAGTTGCTCGTCGAACGGCTGCCGGCGACGCTGGAGCTGGTCTTCGCCTCGGCGGTGCTGGCGCTGGCGCTGGGCATCCCGCTGGGCGTCTATACCGGCATCAACCGGGACAGTTGGGCCTCCAAGCTGGTGCTCACCGTGTCGCTGGTGGGCGTATCCCTGCCCACCTTCATCATCGGCATCGGGCTCATCTATCTGTTTTCGGTGACGCTGCGCGGCTTCCTGCCGTCCTTCGGGCGCGGCGACGTGGTCGAGCTCGGTTGGTGGACGACCGGCTTTCTCACCACAACCGGCTGGAAGTCGATCATCATGCCGGCGGTGACGCTGTGTCTCTACCAGATGACGTTGATCCTGCGCCTGGTTCGGGCCGAGATGCTGGAGGTCATGCGCACGGACTACATCAAGTTCGCCCGTGCCCGCGGCCTGTCGAACCGGGCGGTCAATTTCGGCCATGCGCTGAAAAACACCCTGGTCCCGGTCATCACCATCGCCGGCCTGAACATCGGCTCGCTGATCGCCTTTTCCATCATCACGGAAACGGTGTTTCAGTGGCCCGGCATGGGCTTCCTGTTCATCCAGGCGGTGGAGTTCGCCGACGTTCCCATCATGGCGGCGTATCTGGTTCTGGCCGCCTTCGTCTTCGTGCTGATCAACCTGGTCGTCGACCTGTTGTATTTCGCGGTCGACCCGCGCCTGCGGGTGGACAAGACCGTCGCGGCCGGACACACGGGCTAGGCGGATGGCGGACGAAGCCCTGCAACGAACCGAAAAAGTGGAAGAGGGCATGCCCGGCCTGTGGGGCCGGATTCTGGACCATGATCTCACCTACAGTTTCCTGAAATCGCGAATCACGGTGACGGCGGGGATCGTCACCGTGATCTTTTTCATCGCCGCTTTCGGCGCGCCGCTGCTGGCGCCGTTCGACCCCTTCGACCCCGCCTCGATCGACCTGATGGACGGCTTCACGCCGCCCGCCTGGACCGCCGACGGCAATCCGAAATATCTCCTCGGCACCGACGATCAGGGCCGGGACCTGCTGTCGACCATCATGTATGGCAGCCGGATTTCGTTGACCGTCGGGTTTGCGGCCGTGTGCCTGGGCATGGTCCTGGGGATCACCCTGGGTGTGGTCGGTGGTTATCTGGGCGGGACCTTCGATGCCGTCGTGATGCGTTTCGCCGACGTGCAGTTGACGATCCCGGGCATCCTCGTGGCCTTGATGATCGACGGGATTGCCCGTGGAATCCTGCCGCGCGCCCTGCATGACGAGTTGGCGATCTATGTGGTGATCCTGGCGATCGGCTTCAGCGACTGGCCGCAATTCGCCCGCGTGACCCGCGGTGCGACCATGGTGGAAAAGAACAAGGAGTACGTCGCCGCGGCGCATGTAATCGGGATCCATCCCTTCAAGATCATGATGCGCCATATCCTGCCCAACGTGATGCGTCCAGTGCTGGTCCTGGCGACGATCGGACTGGCGCTGGCGGTCATTACCGAGGCGACGTTGAGCTTTCTTGGCGTCGGCGTGCCGCCGACGACGCCGTCGCTGGGTACGCTGATCAGGATCGGCAACGACTTCCTGTTCTCCGGCGAGTGGTGGATCACCTTCTTCCCGGCACTGGCACTTGTGTTGCTCGTGCTGTCGGTCAACCTGCTGGGGGACTGGCTGCGCGACGCGCTGAACCCGAAATTGCGGTAAGTCGGATGGCGCTTCTGGAAGTCAGCAATCTGCGTGTTGAGTTTCCCACCCGGCGCGGCACGCTGGTGGCGGTCGACGACATTTCTTTCGAGATTTCGGAGGGAGAGATCCTGGGCGTGGTCGGCGAGTCGGGCGCCGGCAAGTCGCTCACCGGCGCCGCGATCATCGGGCTCCTGGAGCCGCCCGGCCGGATTGCCGGCGGTGAGGTCCGGCTGGAGGGCGAGCGGATCGACACTCTGCCTTACGAACAGATGCGCCGGATCCGGGGGCGCCGAATCGGCGCCATCTTTCAGGATCCCCTGACCAGCCTCAACCCGCTTTACACCGTGGGCCGGCAGCTGGTGGAGACCATCCTGACCCATATTGACATCCGGCCGGCCGAAGCCCGGGAGCGGGCGATCGCCATGCTGGCGGATGTGGGCATACCGGCACCGGAACGGCGGATCGATTCCTATCCGCATGAGTTCTCGGGCGGCATGCGCCAGCGGGTCGTGATCGCCCTGGCGCTGTGCACCAACCCGCGTCTGATCATTGCCGACGAGCCGACCACGGCGCTGGACGTGTCAATCCAGGCGCAGATCCTGGCACTGCTGAAACGGCTGTGCCGGGAGCACGGTACGGCGGTGATGCTGGTGACGCACGACATGGGCGTCATCGCGGAGACCGCAAACCGGGTCGCGGTGATGTATGCCGGCCGGATCGCCGAGATCGGTGCCGTCCGCGACGTGGTGCAGCAGGCGCAGCACCCCTACACACACGGGCTGATGGGATCGATCCCGGTTGTGGGCCACGAGGTGGAACGGCTCGAGCAGATCGACGGCGCCATGCCGCGCCTCACGGAGATCCCGCCGGGCTGTCCCTTCAACACCCGATGCCCGATCGCTGTGGAGCGGTGCTTCGCCGATCGTCCCGACCTGATGTCCACCGCGACGTCGGCACAGGCGGCCTGCTGGCGGTTCGCGGCCGACTGGCTGCCGGAGGCGAGCCATGGCTGAGCCAGCCTTCGTCGAAAGCGATGACGCGCTGATCGAGGTGCATGACATTCGCAAGCACTTCGATGTCTCCAAGCCATGGCTGGTGCGGCAATTGGAGGGCGCACCGCGGACGGTCCTGAAGGCTGTGGACGGCGTCAGCTTCAGCATCAAGCCGGGCGAAACCTTCAGCCTGGTGGGCGAATCCGGTTGCGGCAAATCCACCGTCGCCAAGCTGGTCGTCGGGCTCTATCCCGCCAGCGGCGGCAGCATCCGGTTCGCCGGCCAGGCCTTCTCGGTGGCTGAGTCGCGGCGGGCCCTGGCGCCGCTCAGGCGACGACTGCAGATGGTTTTTCAGGATCCCTATGCCAGCCTCAATCCGCGCTGGCGGGTCCGAGACATCATCGCCGAGCCGATCAAGGCCTACGGCCTGCTGGAAACGGCGACGGACATTAGGGAACGGGTCGGCCGCCTCCTGGAACAGGTGGGCCTGTCGGCGGCGGATGGCGCAAAATACCCGCACGAATTCTCCGGCGGACAGCGTCAGCGCATCTCGATCGCCCGGGCGCTGTCGTCCGATCCCGAGTTCATCGTCTGCGACGAGCCGACATCGGCGCTCGATGTCTCGGTGCAGGCCCAGATCCTCAATCTTATGAAGGATCTTCAGCGTCGACTTAAACTGACCTATCTGTTTATCAGTCACGACATGGCTGTCGTCTATCACGTCTCGGACCGGATCGGCGTGATGTATCTCGGCCGGCTGTGTGAGATCGCTGACGCCAGGGCGCTCTTTGCGACGCCGCGGCACCCCTATACGCAACTGCTGCTGGACACCATCCCTGACCTGGACATGACCGGTCGAGAGCGGGCCCCGGTTCGTGGCGAGGTTCCGAACCCGATCAATCCGCCGTCAGGCTGTGCTTTTCATCCCCGCTGTCCGTTCGCCGACGATCGCTGCCGCGCGGAGTCTCCGATCCTGCGGCCCGTTGGGGGATCCGAGGTAGCCTGTCACGCGGTCGAGGAGGGGCGTATCAATCCCCTGGACGGCGCTGCACCGCCGCCCGCCGGAACCTGAGATCGGCCGGCCGGATCCGCGGCCGATTCCAAACAAAAAACCGCAGAAAACAGCGCTTTTCCGACGCCAAATTAACGGTGTCTAAAGCTAGACCCGCGATGATGGGGCGGGACGTCTCGCGGGGGCGAACAGCACATATCAAGCTGCATACGATAGGGTGTTTATCGCTGGTGCCTCGCGCGACCGTTGCGGCGAAGGGCGCCGCCAGACAGCACAGGCGTCCCGTCAGGCGCGGGAGGGACTGGTTATTCTTCGAACGATCGTCACAGAGCCGAAGGTTGCCGGCCGGCAGGAGGCGCGGCGCCGGTCCGCGGTGCGACAGACCGAATGAGCAGCAGCCGCAAGCCCCCCAAAAGTTCTGATGCTCAGGCCAGCCGCGTGTCGACACCCCGCGTCGACGCCACGGTGCCGGCACCTATTTCCGCGGTCAGCAAGGGGCGTTTTCTCGACACGGTCCTGGCATCGATCGCCCAGGGCGTTTGCGTCGTCGACCGGGATCTGACGGTTCAGCTGACCAACGATCATTTCCTCGACATGTTCGGCTTCCCGAGCTCTTACCGGCTCTCGGGCCGACCGATGGCGGACTATGTCTACTGGTCGGTCAGCCGCTGGATCGAGGATGAGTCGGAGCGGTGGGACGCTGTGCGCGAGGTGCTGGACCGGTTCAGTCTTTTGCCGGAAGAGCGGTACGAAGAAACATGGCCCGACGGCCGCGTCGTGGAGCTCTGGCGCAAGCCCCTGCCGGACGGCGGTTTCGTGACCACCTACACGGACGTTACCGATCGCGCCGAGGCCGAGGTCGAGCTGATTCGGGCGCGCAACGTCGCCAATGAGGCCAACCGCGCCAAATCGGAGTTTCTGGCAATCATGAGCCACGAGCTGCGAACACCGTTGAATGCGGTGATCGGCTTCTCGGAAATCATGCTGACGGAAATGTTCGGGCCGCTGGGCCACGAGCGTTATACGGAATACACCACCGATATCCATGACAGTGGCAAGCACCTGCTGGAACTGATCAACGACATTCTCGACGTCGCCAAGATCGACGTGGGCAAGCTCGCGATCCGGCGCCAGCCGATCAACCTGCGCAAGCTCGTCAAGCAGGAGGCCGGCTTGCTGGAACCCCAGGCTTCCGAGGCGGGTCTCACGCTGGTGACGGAATTCTCGGAGGACCTGCCCGAGCTTTGCGCGGACAAGACGCGACTGCGCCAAATTCTGATCAATTTGATGTCCAATGCCATCAAGTTCACGGCGCCGGGCGGGTCGATCACGGTCTCGGCGAGGCGGGCCGACAGCGATGCGATCTCCCTGTCCGTGGCGGATACCGGCATCGGCATGTCGCCGCGGGATGTGCTTCTGGCGCTGGAGCCGTTCGGCCAGATCCAGTCTGCCATGTCGCGCAACCACAGCGGCACCGGGCTGGGCCTGACGATCGTCAAGCGGCTGGCGGAGATGCATGGCGGGCAACTTGCAATCGACAGCGTCGAGGGCAGGGGCACAACAGTGACAGTGACGCTGCCCCTGACGCCGCCTGAGGGCGAGGCGGGGAAGTAGGCTAGGGCCCCCGGGGGCCCCTCATCCTTCGAGACGCGCCCTGCGGGCGTTCCTCAGGACAAAAACATCCAAACTCCCTCACCCTCAAGAGCGCGCGAGAGCGAGCGTCTCCAAGGGTTGGACGAAAGACGCGATTGACCCGTTGGCAGGCCGCATACCGGGTTTGCGCGAGGTCAATGCCCTGCTATACGGGCGCGGGGCAGATTGGGGCCCGGATATCGAGGACATTTCTTACCCTGCACGAAAGGGGGCGCGCCGATGGCACAGGACAAATTTGGCGGATCCACGCTGAAGACGCTTCTGGTCTACATGGACAATACCGACCAGGCGGAGGGCTGTGTCAGGACCGCGCTGGACATCGCCCAGGTGCACGACGCCCACGTCACGGGCCTGGGTGTGAAGACACCGGTCTATATCCCGGCCTTTGCCGCGGCGCAGATTCCGCCCGACGTCTACGAGGCGCTGGCGGAACGTCAGATGGACGACCTCAAGGCGGCGCAGACCCGTTTCGAAGACGCGGTTTCCGATGCCGGCTGGTCGGACCGGTCGTCCTGGGAGGTCATGGAGGGCGAACCGGCCCAGGCCACGGCCGATCGCGGCATTTACGCCGACCTCATCGTGATCCGGCAGGAAGATCCCGACACCGACCCGGCGGTCTATGAAGGCGTTCCCGACGACGTTCTGTTGAATGCGGGCCGACCGGTTCTGATCGTGCCCTATATCGGCGCCCGCAAGAAGGTCGGCGACCGCGTGCTGGTGGCCTGGAACGGCACCCGCGAGTCCGCGCGCGCGATCAGCGATTCGCTGTCGCTTCTGCACGCGGCGAGCGATGTCAAGGTCGTCACCGTCGACCCCGACGGCGAAGATGCGGTACCGGCCGCCGATGTGGCCCGGTATCTGTCCGAGCACGGGATACACGCCAACATCCAGACACTGCATTCGGACGGTCTGGAAGTAGGCGATGTGATCCTGAACCAGGCATCCGACGACGGCGCCGATCTGGTGGTCATGGGCGGCTACGGCCATTCGCGCATGCGCGAAGTGGTTCTTGGCGGCGTCACGCACCACCTGCTGGGGCACATGACCGTGCCCATCCTGATGTCCCACTGACGGCCGCAACGCGGCCGTTGCCGCGCGCCTAGGCGGACTTTCTCGACGCCGGCTGCCGCCGGGACGACTGCCCGGTCGTGCGGAAGAACCGGGTCGTCGGACCGACCCGGCCGAGCACGGTCGCGGCGGCGCCGAACTCCACGACCCGTCCCTCGTCCAGCGTACAGATGTAGTCGGCCGCAGCAGCGGCGCCCCGATTGTGGGTGGCGATGATCGTCGTGCCCGTGCGTTCCCGCATCAGCGCGGCCAGCACGGTCCGGGCCGATGCGTCCAGTGCGGCGTCGGTCTCGTCCAGCAATAGCACCGGCGGTTCCCCGAGCAGGGCGCGCGCAAGCATCAGCCGCTGGCGTATGCCAGCGGAGAAGTTCCGACCGCCTTCCGCGACCCGGGTGTTCAGGCCCGCCGGTAGCGCGTCGATCACGTCCTCCAGGCCGCACCGGCGGATCAGGACCGCGAGGGCGTCGTCGGCGGCGCGACGCTGCCGGTAGGACAGGTTCCGCCTCAGGCTGCCGCGCAGCAGGGGCAGCTCGGACGACACGATGCCGACGGCGCGGCTGATGGAGGCGAGCGTGCAGCGCTGCAGGTCCCGGCCGTCGATCAGCACCCGGCCTGCATGCGGCACGCTGAGCCCGCCGATCAGCGCCAGCATGGTGGATTTGCCCACGCCGTTCGGCCCGACGACCGCGGTCACGGCGCCGGCCGGGAACGACACCGACAGGCTGTCGAAGACGCCGGGTACGGTCACCTCGACCAGATCGACCGCGCCTTCCCTGCAGCGCAGCCTCTTCGTGCGTTGGTCGTCATCGACCAGGGAGGGCATGGCCAGGAAGGTCTCGATCTTGTCGCGGGCGACCAGATAATTGCGCCGGTAGTCGAAGACCCGCGCCAGCTCGCCGGCCGGCCGCGCGAGGGCGCCGAGGATCACCAGGGCGGCGACGATCGTGCCCGACGATGTCCGTCCGGCGGTGAGCTCGTCCATGCCCACCAGGATCACCGCGCCGGTGGCGATGAGGGCGGCGGCCTCCGGCAGAACGCGGACGCCCGACGACCAGTGGGCCCGGGAGACCATGGCTTCGATCAGGCGATCGTTCTGCTTGCGCAGCGTGGCGCGTTCGCCGCGGGTCCGGCTGAAAGCCCGGATGACGGCGGCTTCAGTGAGCTTTTCGCCGACATTGCCGGCCAGCTGTGCCCGGCGCCGGCGGGCCGTCCGGATCCGCTCGGACAGGGGCGGGCCGAGAAACGCGATTCCCAGCAGCGAGATCAGCAGCACAGACGCCGCCGTCGCGCCGATTGGCCCGTTCAGCGCGATCAGGGCCGCGGCCGCACCGACGAGCGTGACCACGCCCACCAGCAGCCGCGCGACACCGTTGCTGACCCACAGCCGGACGGCGTTGAGATCCCCGAGAAACCGCAGCATCAAGTGGCCACGCCGGCGCTCATGCAGCTGCTGGATCGGCACGGTCAGCAGGTGGTCGAACAGCTGCAGGCGGACGCTGGCGACATAGTGCTGGCCGAGGCCCTGGACCACGCCTCCCTCGGCGATCCGCAGACCGGTCACCAGAAGCGCAAGCAGGCCGAAGGCGGCGACGAGGGCGACCATTCCGGTGCCGCCTGCGTCGCCACCGGTCAGGGCATCGAAGGCATGCCGGACCAGCAAGGCGGAGGCCGCCATGATGCCGGTGTTCACGATGCCGAACGCGATCAGGATCGCGAACCGGCGCCACCGGCCCTCGGCCAGGAGCGGGGGCAGCCGCTTCATGCGCTCAGCGCGACGGGACTGGGCGCAATCAGGTCGCCGGCCGTCTCGGGATCCATGAACTGCTCGCGGCTCAGCACTGGCAGGCCGGTCGCCTCGGCCGCTTCGCGGCTGGCAAGCGGCGAGTTCGAGATCAGCCCGCCAATGGCCACGACGCGATGACCCAGGTCCTGCAGGATCTGCACACCGCCCACGGCGCTGACCGCATCGGCGGCGGCAAACACGATACCGTCGACGAGTGCACGGAACGAAGGCGCGCGCAGCAGCTGCCGCGTCTCGCTCTGAAGAATCCCATCGGCCACCTCGGCCACGACCATGGGGATGCCGGCCGCGCCCAGATGGCCGATCAACGTCCGCGTGATCTCCTCCAGTGCGGTGCACTCGAGCTTGTAGGTGGATGGATGGCCGGCGTCGGTGAAGTCGTAGACCAGGTCCGCCCCTGCATCCACCATCGCCCAGACGTCGGCGAACGCGCCGGTGCCCGTCAGCTTGCAGGCTCCCGTACGAATGCCGGCCGCCACCAGGCCGCGCACTAGGCAGGCCGCGGTCGTCGTCTTGCCCGCATTCATCGAGGTCCCGATCACCGCAATCGTTGTCGGCCGTTGGCGCACCTGCGCGGCCGGCATCGCAAAGTCGCGGATATTGATGACGCCCCCGGTCCGATCGCCGAGCAGGGCCAGCGGGGTCAGCGTGGTCGGGGCGGTGATCCTGCCATGCTGATGCAGCACGCGGCCGGCAACGCCGCCGGCAGCGACCAGGTGGCAGTCCTCGCCGTCGATCACACCCTCGGCCTCGAACTGGTCGGGTGCGTAGCGGTGGCCGACGCAGACGATCACCTCCTGACCCACGTAGAGGTCCGACCGGCGTCCCGTCCGGAGCTGGAGCCCCTTGTGGTGGCCGAGTTGCCGGACCTGGGCCAGCACAAGGTCGCCGACGCGCGCGTGTTCAAGCGGTGTGGCAACGGCAATGGCGTCGGGATCGACGCGTCGTGTGGTGAAACCTTTCTTGGCAACCTCGATGCGATGGCTGTCTAGGGTCACGGTTGTCACGGCTCGGCCTCCTCGATGGTGGGTGGCGTGTCCAGTCGATGCGCCCGGGTCGGGCGAAGCGGGTTCTGCTACCGCTGTCAAGATGGGGCGGCCAGATGAGTAGGTCCTGAACGTCGGGTGAACGGCATCTTAAGTTTGTATTACAAAGACGTGACACACGTTTAAGGAGTAGCCTAAATGCACTCTATGTCGAGGCAGGCGTGGAAGCGAAGAAAGGGGAGCGGCCGCGGCGGTGTGGGGTCAGTGACCGTCCGGGCCGGGCGCCTCGATCTTGTAGCCGAGCCCGCGGATCGTCCGGATCAGAGCGGTCGGGCGATTGTCGTCGACCTTGCTGCGGAGACGGCGGATGTAGACGTCGACGACGTTGGTCAGCGGATCGGCGTTGTAGCCCCAGACCGTTTCGAGGATGCGGGTGCGGCTGACCACCTTGCCGGCGTTTACCATCATGTATTCCAGCAGGGCCATTTCCTTGGCGGTGAGGGCAATCTTCTGACCGGCCCGGAACACCTCGAAGCGCTCGCGGTCGAGTGTCAGATCCGCAACGCGCAGGCGCTTCTCCTTGGCGGGTTTGTCGGCGGCACGCCGGATCAGGGCCTCCAGGCGCGCCACCAGTTCGTCGAACGCGAACGGCTTGGTCATGTAGTCGTCGGCGCCGAGGCGCAGGCCCAGGACCTTGTCCTCGAGGCTGTCCAGCGCGGTCAGCATCATAACCGGGGTGCGGATACCCATGGATCGCAGCTCCTGGCACACGTCGCGGCCGGTCAGCCCCGGCAGCAGGATATCCAGGATGATCGCTGAAAAGAGGTCGTCCTGGCCCATTACCAGGCCGTCGGGCCCGGAGCGCGCCACGTCGACGGTATAGCCTTCGGCCTGGAGGCCCCGTTGCAAGAACGCCACGATCCGCTCGTCGTCTTCGACCACGAGGACGTTCATGCCGCCGGCCTCGCCCGGCGCACGGCGGGCAGTTTGATCGTGACCGTGGACCCTTTACCGCGTTCGCTGTCGATCCGGATGGAGCCCCTGTGGGCATCCACGATGGCCTTGGCGACGGGCAGACCGAGCCCGGCGCCGTCGGGCGCCATTTCGCGCGCCAGGCGGCCCCGGTAGAAGCGTTCGAAAACGCCGTCGAGCTCGTCCGGCGCGATCCCGATGCCGCAGTCGATCACGCGGATCCGGATGCTCTCGTTGTGATTGTCGGAGATAATGGCGACGCTGCCGCCGTCGCTGCTGTAGCGCAAGGCGTTGTCGATCAGGATGTGGAACAGCTGGTGCAGGCGCCAGCGGTCGGCCGTGACGACGGCGCTCTGGCACCGGTTCTCGTAGGTCAGCAGCGTGCCCTTCTGGTTTGCCAGCGTTTCCGCCCCTTCGCAGATCTCGGCGATCAACTGCGGCATCGCGACCGCGGTCATCGACAGCCGCACTTCGCCGACCTGCGACCGCGCCACGAGCAGCAGGTCGTCAACGAGCCGTCCCAGCTGCTCGGATTCGCGGGCAATCCGCGCCAGCGCCTGTTCGTAGTCGGCGGCGGTCTTGACATCGCCGCGCAGGCTGACCTCTGCCTCGCCGCGGATCACCGTCAGCGGCGTGCGCAGTTCGTGGCTGATGTCGGCCAGGAACTGCTGCCTGAGGCGTGCCGTCCGTTCCAGCGCCTGGTTGGCCGCGTTCAGCTCGTCGGTGCGCTCGCGCACCCGTTTCTCCAAGTCCTGGTGCGACTGGGTCAACTCGCGCGTCCGGCTCTCCAGCTGGTCGGCCATCTGGTTGAAGCTGCGGCCCAGCTGCGAGAACTCGTCGTTGCCGTTGCCGCGGATGCGATGGCTGAGTTCGCCTGCGGCGAGTCGCTGCGTCCCGTCCAGCAGGCGCTCCAGCGGCCGCGTCACGCGAATGATCAGCATGATCCCGAGCAGCAGCGCCAGCACGACCACGACGGGTGCCGACACCCTAGCGGCAAGCGCCATGGTCGACAGCAGCGTATGCGCGTCGTCGTCGGATCGCTGCATCTCCTCGCTTTCGTCGGCGATGGCGTCCGCGATCAGGTCGGCGAAGCGCCCATCGATCTGTTCGTCCAGCAGGCTGTGCAGGCGGGCGCGAGCGGCCGCCTCGTCGCCGCTCTCGATCAGCGTGCGAACGGTCTCGAACTCCGCGGCGATCGCGGCAAGCTCCGCCTTGATCTTGGCGTTTCGGTCGCGTTCTTCCCACTCCTCGTCCTGTTCCTCTTCGTCGTCGAGGAACAGGAACTCGTCCTTCGTATCCGCCTCGAGTTGCTGGAAGATCGCGTCGACACGGGCCTGCGAGGCCTCGAGCTGCCGGGGGCCGTCGACGGCGCCGGTCAGCAGCATGTCGGCCTGCTGCTTGAAGTGGCGGTACGCCTCGTGTGACAGCCTGAGGTAGGCCTCCAGCTGGTCGTGCGCGAAGGCGCTGCGCCGCAGGTCGCGGTCGACGCGCTGCGACGCCCAGTACATCACCGCGGTCAGCCCCAACAACGCGGCGACCAGCAGCGCGATGGCGGCGGTCACTTTCAGCCGGTACATCCATACTATGTAGAGCGTCGCGCGGACAGAATCATGAACGCCAGATTAAAACCGGCGATTGCCGCATCCGCGCCGGGTGTGACCTACACGATCAGGCCATCGAGGGGGCGCATGCCGGAACTGCCGGGAAATACGGAGTCCAGGGCGCCGGTGGCCATCCCCATATGGTCGCGCAGCACGCCCTTGAACACGGCCCGCATGTCAATGGTGGGTTTCAGGTCGCGGCCCTCGAACAGGCTGGCCTTCGCCAGCCCCGGCCATTCGCCATGGACCGTACCGCCGATAACCGCGCCGCCCAGGACCAGCGCCGCGCCGCCGGTGCCGTGGTCGGTACCGCCGGTGCCGTTGGGCGCCGCGGTCCGGCCGAATTCGGTCGCAACGACCACTGCCGTTTCGTCCCAAGCCGGCCCCAGGGCGTCGGCCATTTCCGCCAGCGCCGCCGACAGGGCGCTGAACCGCCGCGCCAGGCGGCCGTGGCTTGTGCCCTGGCGGGCGTGGGTATCCCAGCCGGACATTTCCAGGACGGCGATCCGGGCGCCGTCATCCTCGGCCAGAAACGCGCCGGCGAGCCGGGCCGCCGTCAGCGTGTCCTCGGCGCGGGCGGCGCCGCGGCCGGCATTGCGGTCCGCCTCGGGCACGTAGAACTCGATCCGGCGTCGGGTTTCCAGGCCGGTCTTGAAGATGGGTCCCAGTTCCGGGTCCTGGTCGTACAACAGCGCCATCTTGGTGAAATAGCCCAGCACCTGTTTCGGAAGCGCCGACGGGGCCCAGGATGCCGCCGGCGCCTTGCCCTGCAGCACAAGCGGCACCTGCCGGCTCACCGCGATCGCGAACCCTTCCGCGCCGCCCATCGCCGTGACGGTGCGGTTGAGCCAGCCGTCGCGCGGGCGGTTGGGTGTGGTGCCGCCGTTCTCCAGCACGTCCTGCGCCTCGAAATGGCTGCGACCGCGATAGGGCGTCGCCACTGCGTGCACGATGCTGAGTTCGTTGCGCTGCCAGATCTCGTAGAGATCGCCCGCGGCCGGATGCAGACCGTAGAAGCCGTCCAGGTCCCGTAGCGCGTCCTCGCCGTCGCCGGGCGGCGGCATCGCCAGGCTCTGGCGGGTCTTGGCATAATCCGGGTCGGCGTGGGGCGCGACCAGCGCCAGCCCGTCCATGCCGCCGCGCAGGATGACCAGGACCAGGCGCCTTTCGGTCGGCGCCGCGGCGAAACTCAGTCGCGGCAGGCCCAGCGCGGCGGCGCCGGTGGCGCCTGCCAGACCCAGGAATCGGCGCCGCGTGGTCATCGCCCTATCTCCTCTGAAACTCGGGACTGCCAAGCAGGATCGCCATGGCCTCGCGTCCGTCCTCGGCGACCGTGATCCGCCGCAGCGTGGCGGGCCGAACGGTAGGCCCCAGGATCGCCAATGCGTGCTCGACGGGGTCGCGTTCGGTGCCCACGCGCGTGCCCACGGCCGCGGTCCATTCCAGCCGCTCCATCAGGGCTTCGGGGCCGATCCAGTCCCGCGCTTCGTCGGACCATCCCTCGGGTGACGGGGCCGCGAAGGGGGGCTGTTCCAGCGCCGTCATGGACCGCACCAGCATGCGGCCGTTCCGTGGGATGAGGTCCAGGCCGCGCATGGTCGAGACCACCAGGTCGTGGGGCGTCTTGACTTTGGCCGGTGCCGGGTTCCAGGACTCGGCGGCATTGACCAGGGCCGCCGACATGAAGGCCAGGCTGCCGTCGCTGGCGGCATAGGCGCGGGCCACGATGTTGACCAGGCTGGCCGGCGGGTCGTCGGCGATGAAGTGGCGCACCATCTTCCAGGCGAGCCGGCGCATGGTGAGCGGGTTGTTGGCCAGCGCATCCAGTGCGGCCTCGCCTTCCAGGACGCCGGTCTCGGGGTAGTTCTGCTCCAGGAACGTCTTGTTTCCCGGCTCGTGCCAGTTGGGGCGAAACACGAAGGAGCCGGGGTCCTCTTCCTTGACCCCGGCCACCGACCAGCCGGTCAGCAGGCGCGCCAACCCCTCCACGTCTTCCTGGGTATAGCCGGCGTCGGCGCCGATTGTGTGCAGTTCCAGGATTTCGCGCGCCAGGTTCTCGTTCAGACCGACTTTTTTCCGGATCCCGAAGCGGGAGGCCGGGCCGATGGAGCGTTCGTTGTTGAAATAGACCAGCATCGCCGGGTGACGCACCGCGGCCAGCAACATGTCGTAGAAGCGACCGTCGATGTTGGCGCGAATGACTTCGCGCTCGAACGCCGGCGCCATGGAGACCAGCGCCGGCGACCGGATCGAGACGCTGAAGTGGTTGGCCCAGAAGCGGATCAGCCGCTCCCGGAACGGCTGTTCCGTGGTCACCGCGACCAGCGCATGGTCGGCTGCCTGGCGCCGGAACGCCCGACGGATGCGGCGGCGCTCCGCACGCCGCCGGTCCTGTTCCATTCCGCGCGTTCGGATCAGCGCTTCCAGGCCCTCGCGGCCCGTCGGCTGGTTCGCCAGTTCGGGCGGCAACGGCGCCGGTTTGAGCTGTTGCAAGAGCCAGCCGCGCGGATCTTCTGCGATCGGTTCCAGGTCGCCGGGCCGGGCGCCGAGCCCGAACCGGTTTGCCGCAATTGCCGCGTCCGGCGGGCCTTCAGGGACAAGTTCGTCCAAAGGCGTCGTCCAATTCCGGGCCAAGCGCATGCAGTTAGCCAGCGATTCGGGGCGCTGTAAACGGCGTCGTGCGGAACGCATTTGCGTTGGATCGGATCGGCCGTTCCGATAGAGTCGCGGCCAAAATCGGCCTTGATCCATCGGGGAAAGACGCGCGAACGGGGGCTTTATGGCGATCAGACATCCCTATGTCATGTTTCTGGGTGACGCACCCGATCAGCTGGCGGCGAAAACCGCCGACGGCGTCGCGAAATGGCGCCCGGACTGGTGCATCGGTCAGTTCCGTCTCGACGGCTGTCAGGCCGATCTGGGTCTTCCCGACATGTCCCTGGAAGCGGGGCGGGAAGCCGGCGCCCAGACGCTGGTCATCGGCGTCGCCAACCGCGGCGGCACCATCGCGATGAGCTGGTTGGCGGCGCTCGACCGGGCGCTCGACCTCGGCTATGACATCGCCAGCGGCCTGCACAACAAACTGGCCGACGTCCCGGATCTGGCCAAGAAGGCCGAGCGGCTAGGCCGGTCGCTGTTCGACGTGCGCCACCCGAGCCGCAGCTTCGAGGTGGCGAACGGCATTAAACGGTCGGGCAAGCGCCTGCTCACGGTGGGCACCGACTGTTCGGTGGGCAAGATGTTCACCGCACTCGCCATCGAGCGCGAGATGCAGGCGCGCGGCATGAAGGCCGACTTCCGCGCCACCGGCCAGACGGGAATCCTGATCGCCGGTGACGGCGTGTCGGTGGATGCCGTGGTCGCCGATTTCATCTCCGGCGCCACCGAATGGCTGACCCCGGTCAACGATGCGGACCACTGGGACATCGTCGAAGGGCAGGGCTCGCTAAGCCACGCTTCGTTTGCAGGCGTCAGCCTCGGCCTGCTGCACGGCGCCCAGGCCGATGCGCTCGTGGTTTGCCACGAGCTGGGCCGCCCGCACATGCGCGGCCTGCCGGACTACGCACTGCCGTCGCTGTCGGAAACCATCGCGCTCAACGAGGCGGCGGGCCGGCTTACCAATCCGGCGGCGACGGTGGTCGGCATCTCGGTCAACACCTCCTCGGTATCCGAGCCCGAGGCGGAAGCGGCGCTTGCCCGCGCCTCCGACGAGACCGGATTGCCGGCGGTCGATGCGTTCCGCCATGGCGCGGCTGCGCTGGTGGACGCGCTGCCGGCGTGAGGGGTGTGTGGAACCGGCGCCCCCCTCCCAACCCTCCCCCGCAAGGGGGGAGGGCTCTAATTTGGGGGCCCGCAGGTTTGGACCCCCGCCCCCTTGATGGGGGCGGGATGGGGTGGGGGTGGCCTCCTCATCCTGAGGAGCGAGCGTCTCGAAGCATGACACCGGTAACACCCTCACCCGGCCGCTTCGCGTCCACCCTCTCCCTCCAGGGAGAGGGAGCGCCTTCCCCTCTCCCCAGTGGGGAGAGGGTGATCCGAGCGAATGCGAGGATCGGGTGAGGGGGACCGGACCTTGAGCATCCCCCCATGCCCCTGACGCTGACCGCCCGGATCGAACGGTTTCCCATCGCCGGGACCTTCACCATCTCCCGCGGGGCGAAGACCCAGGCGATCGTGGTCACGGCGGAGATCAGCGACGGTACGCACACCGGCCGCGGCGAATGCGTGCCCTATCCCCGTTATGGCGAGACGCCGGAAGGCGTTCTTTCGGCGGTCGAGGCGATGGCGCCGCGGATCGAGTCGGGCCTGGACCGCAAGGCGCTTCAGGCGGCCTTGCCGCCGGGCGCGGCCCGCAATGCGCTCGACTGCGCGTTCTGGGACCTGGAGGCGAAACAGGCCGACGTGCGTGTCTGGGATCTGGCCGGGCTGCCGGCGCCGAAGCCGGTGACCACCGTCTATACGCTGAGCCTGGATACCCCGGAAAACATGGGCGCGGCCGCGAAGGCGGCGTCGTTCCGGCCGGTGCTTAAGCTCAAACTGACCGGCGCGGGTGATCTGGAACGGGTGGCCGCGGTGCGCGAGAACGCGCCCGACGCCCGGCTGGTCGTCGACGCCAACGAGGGCTGGACGCCCGACTTGGTCGAGCCGTTCTCTGGGCGCCTGGCGGCGCTGGGCGTGACCATGATCGAACAGCCGCTGCCGGCCGCCAAAGACGCGGTGCTGGCCGACATGGCGCATCCGATTCCGCTCTGCGCCGACGAATCCGCCCATGCGTGCGACGGTCTGGACGCGCTCGTCGGGCGTTATGAGATCGTCAACATCAAGCTCGACAAGGCCGGCGGACTGACCGAGGCGCTGGCGTTGCAAGAGGCGGCGCGGGAGCGGGGCCTGGGGGTGATGGTGGGCTGCATGGTCGGCTCGTCGCTGGCCATGGCGCCCGGCTTCGTCGTTGCCCAGGGCGCCGACCTGGTCGACCTGGACGCCCCCTTGTGGCTTGCCCGGGACCGGGAACCTGCCTTGCGGTTCGAGGGCTCCACCGTCTATCCGCCTGAGCCCGCGCTTTGGGGGTGAGTTTACCGCCGTTCAAGCGTTTCCATTGATTCGACAAACCGGTCTATCTCGTTCTCGGTGTTGTAGTAGTGCACCGAGGCGCGGACGAGTGCCTTGAGATCCCGCGCTTCCATATCCAATCGTGTGAAGTGGCGCGCCGTGACCGAGGTGTTGATGCCGTGTTCGGAACGCAGCGTGTGCGAGACTTCGGCCGGGTCCCGGCTGGCGACGGCGAAGGTGACGAGCCCGCACTTCTCCGCGCCGAGGTCATGCACGGTGACCCCGGGCAGGGCGGCCAGTTGCTCCCTGAGCGCGGCCGCCAGGCCGAAGACCCGGTCCCGGATCGCCTCCAGCCCGATGTCGAGCGCATAGTCTATGGCGCGGGCCAGCCCCAGCCGGCCGGCATGGTACATCTCGAAAGTCTCGAAGCGGCGTGCGGTGGGGTCGATCTCGAAGGCGCCGGGCTCGGTCCAGCGGGCCGCATGGTTGTCGAGCAAAGGCGGGTCCAGTCTGTTGATCCAGTCCTCGCGCACCCAGAGAAACCCGGTGCCGCGCGGCCCGCGCAGATATTTGCGGCCCGTCACCGCCAGCATGTCGCAGCCGATGGCGTCGACGTCCAGCGGCACCTGTCCCGCAGACTGCACCGCGTCCAGCAGAAAGGGGACGCCGTGCCGCCGGGCGACGGCGCCGACGGCGTCGACGGGGTTCACCAACCCGCCATTGGTCGGGATGTGGGGCAGGGTGATCAGCCGGACCCGGTCGTCGATCAGTTCCTCCAGCGCGGCGACGTCGACCTGGCCGGTGGCGTCGCTGGGCGCGACGACGATCTCGATTTTGCGGCGGCGGGCCATGTGCAGGAAGGCGACATAGTTGGACCCGTATTCCGAAACGGCGGTCAGCACCTTGTCACCGGGCTGCCAGTCCAGGCCGTAGAACACCATGTCCCAGGCCCGGGTGCCGTTCTCGACCCAGGCGATTTCATGGCGCTTGCCGCCGATGAGGCGGGCGGCGGATTCGTAAAAGCCGCCGAGCGCCTCGGCCATCGCGGCTTCCGCTTCGTAGCCGCCGGTCCGCGCCTCGCGTTCGATCATGGCGGTCACGGTCTCGACCACCGGCACCGGCTGCAGCGCGGCGCCGGCATTGTTGAAATGCACCACGTCCTCGCAACCGGGCGTCTCGGCGCGGACGCGGGCGATGTCGATGCTCATGATTTCGCCTCCCGGGTTCCGGGGGCACCATAACGCGCGGGGCAGGGACGTTCGAGATTGTCCATCGACCCCCCTCACCCTAACCCTCTCCCCCCGGCAGGCGGGGGGAGAGGGGACAGTTCTTCCGGTTCAGTTCAGGAATAACCCTCTCCCCCTTGAAGGGGGAGAGGGCAGGGTGAGGGGGATGTGATGGAACGCCTCTTCCTTCGAGACGCTCGCGTTCGCTCACTCCTTGAGGCATGAGGCATAGAGAAACTCCTCGTCCTGAGGAGGCCGCGCAGTGGCCGTCTCGAAGGGCGAGGGGGCAGTAGGCGCCGCTTACAGCGCTCTAACCTTGGGCAGGACGCGTTCCTTGGGGAACAGGACGGAGACGGTGGTGCCGCGGCCGGGTTCGCTGTCCAGCTTGACGTCGGCGCCATGCAGCTGGGCCAGGCTTTTGACCAGCGGCAGGCCCAGACCGGTGCCTTCGAACTCCCGCGACAGTTCGGAATCGATCTGCTCGAAGGGCGCGAAGGCGCGGGGTATGTCCTCCGCCGCGATGCCGATGCCGGTGTCGGCGATGCTGAACCGCAGACCGCCTTCGTCGGTCAGCGCGGCGGCGATGGTGATGGTGCCGCCGTTCGGGGTGAACTTGATGGAGTTGGAGAGCAGGTTGATCACGATCTGCCGCACCGCCCGGCTCTCCGCCGAGATCGGCGGCAGGTCCGCCGGCAGGTCGTCGATCAGCGTCAGGTTCTTGTCCTTGGCCCGCTGGCGGATGATGCGGATCGAGGCGTGCACCGCTTCGGACAGCTCCATGGGATGGGCCTGCAGTTCCCGGTGGCCGATCTCGTAGCGGGACAGGTCGAGAATGTCGTTGATCAGCGACAGCAGGTGGCGCCCGCTCTCGTGAATGTCGACGACAAAGTCCTTGTACTGGGCGTTGCCCAGCGGACCGAACAGCTCGTCCTTCAGCACCTCGGCGAAGCCGATGATGGCGTTCAACGGCGTCCGCAGCTCGTGGGTGATGTTGGCCAGGAACTGGGTCTTGGAGCGGTTGGCGAGCTCGGCCTCTTCCTTGGCCTCGACCAGCGCCTGGGCGTTGCGCTGGGCACTGGTGATGTCGGCCAGCGTGGTCACGATGCCGCCGCCGTCCAGCGGGTGCACCTCGAGCTGGAAGGTCTTGCCGTTGCGCATGGCCAGGGTTTCCGGCGTTCCATCGGCGCGCTGCAGGCGCTCCCGGCGCAGGGCGATCACCTCGTCGATGGACTTGTCGGGATAGTTCTCGGCGATGCCGCCCTTGCGGATCAGCACGTCCACCGGCGTGCCCACCTTGAGGACCTCGTCCTCGAGCCCCGACATCTCCAGGAAGCGGCGGTTCCAGGACAGCAGTTTCAGGTTGGAGTCGTAGGCGGCGATGCCCTGGGCCATGCTGTTCATGGTCGCCAGCAGCAGCGAGGACTGGCGCCGCAGCTTCTGTTCGCGCTGGATCAGCGGCGTCACGTCCGTCTCCACCGCCAGGATGCCGCCGTCCTGGGTGCGATAGGCGCGGCACTGCAGCCAGACATCGCCCACATGCCGCATGACCCGCTCGCCGTCGGCCCGGGCAATGCGGTCGGTTTCGTTGTCGATCCATTCGTGCTCGCGGCCGTGCGCCTCCGCGACGATGCCGGACTGGGCGACCAGGGTGAGCAGCTCCAGGTTCGACATGCCCTTGCGGATCGGGTTGCCGGCCTGGCCGTAGAGATAGGTGGCCCGGCTGTTGAACATCTCCAGCTTGCCGTCGGCGTCGAACAGCAGCATGACGGCGCTGATGCCCTCGATCGCGTCGGTCAGGCGCGACTGGGCGAGTTCGGCGGCGCGGCGCGCCACCTCCTCGTTGGTGATGTCGGTGGTGGTGCCGCGATAGCCGGCGAACTTGCCGTCATCGTCGAAGATGGGCGTGCCGTTCAGCATGAAATAGCGCCGCGAGCCGGACGGCGTGACCATGTCGTAGTTGAAGCCCCGGAACGGCCGGTGGGCCTCCAGGTCGGCCAGGTGCGACTCCCAGTGGGACAGGCTGTCCTTTGACATCAGCTCCCGGCGCGACTTGCCGATGAAGTAGGACGGCTCCAGCCCGGTGAAGTCCTTGATCCGGTCGGAGATGTAGGTGAAGCGCAGGTCCGCATCCATTTCCCAGTGCCAGTCCGAAGAAATGCGGCTGAGGTCGCGCATGCGCTCTTCGTTGAGCTTGAGCGCGTTCTCCCGCACCTTCATCTCGGTGACGTCGAGCCGCAGGCCGACGGTCCAACCATTGCCCAGCGGGCGGTCCACCAGCAGCACCCATCTTCCGTCGGCGAGTTCGAACTCGGCGGTGCGGTCGGCCTCGCGGTGGCAGGTGATCATCTCGCGCACCCAGGCCTGGGTCGGCATGTTTCGGACCTTCACGAGGCCCGAGTCGGCGGCCTTTTCGGTGAGTTCGGCGAAGGTCCAGCCGTCCAGTACGGCGCGGTCGAGATTGGCGTCCAGCGCCGCGGCGGCCGGGTTGGCCACGATCACCCGGTCTTCCTGGTCGAACAGGACGAGGCCGGCATTGACGGCGCCCAGCGCGCTTTCCAGCAGCCGGGCCATGTCGGCGGCGTAGGTGGCGCCGATCTGGTCGGTGAAGTCCGGACTGATGAAAAGCCGGGCCCCGCCCTTTTGCCAGTCGGCCCGGTGCCGGCGCAGCCGTTTGCGAAGGGGAAAGGCGTGAAATACCGCGAACAGCAAAGCGGCCGCGGCGAGCGCCGCGGCGGCGACGATCGCCCAGGGCGTGGGCATAAAGAAGGCGCTGGCGGCCATCACGGCGGCCGCGATCAGGAACAGAAAAGCCGGAAGATAAAGGCTTATGCCTGTCGATCTCGGCAACATTCACCCCGGCGTCATGAGCGGACTGGCTTTGTCCGTTCTGGTTAGACCCTCAATGCGCTCTGACATGGCCCCGGTCCGCCGGCACGCGGCCGCGAACCGGACGATCGGGACCGGAGGGAATCAAACACCCGGAACGATCAATATTTGGTTAAGAAATTGTTTTTGAGCCCCGCCCCGTGGCGTGTGCAGGCGTCTCGACGCACACGTTTGGGTGGTCCAACCTCCTCGCAACCCTCCCCGGGCAAGCGGCGGAGGGCTTGTTCGTTGGGAGAGGCGCTATCTGACTTTCGCCCCTCGAGACGGCCGCGTCGCGGCCTCCCCATGCTTCGAGACGCCGCCTTCGGCGGCTCCTCAGCATGAGGACAAAAAGGACCCCTCATGCCTCAAGGAGCGAGCGTCAGCGAGCGTCTCGAAGGGTGAGGGGGGCGGACCGGGGTGAGGGTGACAACAACGCGATTGGCACGGACCGGTAACACCCTCACCCGACCCTCGCCTGCGCTCGGGTCACCCTCTCCCTCCAGGGAGAGGGGATGGTGGATGGTTACGGACGTTCTTTTCCCTCTCCCCAGAGGGGAGAGGGTGGCGAGGGCTCCGCCCGAGCCGGGTGAGGGGGTTCGGCTGTTTCAGGCGCCGCCCTTGCGGCGGCGGGCGCGTTCCCGGGCGCGGATGTCGCGCCAGGCCTGATAGACCTTCTTGCGGTAGGGTTTGTGCAGCTTCCGGGTCTTGGAGTGATAGTGCCTGACTGCCCTGACCCAGGAGCGGGTCTTCTGGCGCAGGTCGACCAGGAAGGTGGTGGCATAGGCGACGTTGTGGACCGGGTCCAGCGCCTCTTCCAGCGAGGAAAAGGCGCGGCCGTGGAAGTACAGGTTCACCTGCATGCAGCCCACGTCGATGTTGCGGACGCCGCGGGCCTGCAGCGCCCGGACGGCGCTCAGCGCCTGGGCCTTGGTGTCGTAGTAGCGGCCGCGGCCCTCGGCATAGACGGTCCAGGGCCAGGCATAATTTGCCTTGGCGTCCTTGGACCAGCGGCCCGATTCGACCTGGGCGATCGCCTGCATCAGGTGCTGGGGCACCCGCCGGGCGGCCTCGGCGGCGGCGATGGTGCGGGCGCACAGCTCGTGCGGACCGCCCGGATTTCCGGGGGATTCGCCGCTTGCGCGCGCGGCCGCGGGAAACAGCAGCAGCGCCACCAGGATCGGAATCGGCGGTCGGAACCGCATGGGCAGAAACTCCTCTCTGCCCGTTAACCAAGCAAGCGGCGTGCCAGCCCCCTCCCAACCCTCCCCCGGCAAGCGGGGGAGGGCCGTCCCGGCGGCCCAAAGCATGTTTAGCCCTCCCCCTTCATGGGGGAGGGATGGGAGGGGGTGCCTGAGCTGGCTATCTCGGCTTGTTCGGTTTCCCCTCTCCCCGGTGGGGAGAGGGTGGCGAGGGCCTCAGCCCGAGCCGGGTGAGGGGGCTAAGGCCGACAATCCGAACACCCTCACCCGACCCTCGCTCACGCTCGGGCCACCCTCTCCCTCCAGAGGGAGAGGGGAATTCCGAAAAGGCGAGGCGTCGTTTTCTGAACTCAGTCGCGGCAGGGCGGTGTGGAGTCGCCGGGGCCCAGCGCCCGCTGCATGATCACCGTGTCGACCCAGCGGCCGTGTTTGTGGCCGACCGAATGTAGGGTGCCGGTGGGGTGGAAGCCGTGCCTTGCATGCAGCCGGATCGAGGCGTCGTTTTCGCTGTCGCCGATGATCGCGATCATCTGGCGGAAGCCCATCTCGGTGCAGCGCTCGATGATCAGCGGCAGGAGCTTGCCGCCCAGGCCGAGGCCGGTCCAGTCGGGATCGATATAGACGGCGTTTTCCACCGAGTGCCGGTAGGCCGGCCGGGCGCGGTAGGGTCCGGCATAGGCGTAGGCGACGAGGCCGGCGCGGGTCTCCGCCACGATATAGGGCATGCCCTGGTCATTGAGGGCGCGGAAGCGGCGCAACATCTCCTTGGCCGAGGGCGGCTTTTCCTCGAACGAGGCGAGGCCGTGGCGCACATGGTGGGCATAGATGGCGGCGACCGCGGGGATGTCCGCCTCGGTCGCGTTGCGAATCACGGCGGCCTCGGCGATTTCCCGCCGGTCGGCCCGGTCCGTGTCACGTATCTCGTTCTCAAGCGTCTCCATAAAGGGCGATATAACGCCGCCGACACAAAAAAGTCATGTACTTTTTGTGCAGTGCAGCGAAAAGTCGCGCGGGCCGGGGACGGGTTCGCGCAGCTGGTGTGGCGGCGTTTTGGTGGCGTCGTGGCGGCAGCCGGCGGCGGCGCGCGGGTTTCCGGCGTACCGGGGCTTGCACTCGGCAGGCGTTGGTGCTACTTCGCTTGCCGCCCTTAACGGGGGTCCCCGACGTCAGATCGGGCGGGCGCGTAGCTCAGCGGGAGAGCACTACGTTGACATCGTAGGGGTCGCTGGTTCAATCC